>ERZ724564.25-NODE-25-length-13446-cov-2.890007_pt1 | contig 13446 bp, 17 predicted proteins | sample MGYA00375858_ERZ724564 | MGnify/ENA primary metagenome ERZ724564 (study PRJEB28725, sample SAMN03264856) | marine sediment metagenome | biome: marine pelagic biome; feature: marine oligotrophic desert; material: ocean water | place: Pacific Ocean:North Pacific... | reverse complement strand
CACAGCCGCCTCGCCGCCCGCCCTTCGCTCCTCCGGCGACGCCTCCCCCCCGCCCTCCTCCCCCCCCCCCCCCCCTCTCATGTCAGAACTATTGATGTAATTTCCGTCAGACATTGCAGCAAACCGTTCAATTTCTTCCTCGCTGATGACTGTTGGCAGTACTGATGATATTGAATTCTTTGAAATGATGAACTTGATTGCAAGTTCTATGATGCTAAGGTCATTTCTTTCTGCTATTGGGCGAAGCTGCTCCACCTTTTTCAGTGACGCCTTAATCCATTCGCCCTTGCGAACAGAGCGGTGATCCTTTTCGTCAATCTTAGTATTTGCATCAACCTTACCAGTCAGTATTCCAGAGGCATCTGGAACACGAACCAATATGCCAACATCTTTCTCTGCGCCCCTTTCAATAAGCTCGTTGCCTGGTGTCTGCTCTAAAATATTGTAAACAGTTTGTACTGCACTGACATTTTTCCTTTCCATAGCCTCAATTCCTTCTTCCGTCCATCCAATTGCGGGACCCAGTGCCACTTGGTATGTTTTGATCTTTCCGTCTCCAATCAAGCCGTCAAGCGTTTGAAATATTGTATCATCGTGAATGTGTCTCAGTTTTGGGTTATGAAGACCATAAACGTCAATATAGTCAGTCTGCAGCCTGGCAAGGCTATTTTTTAGCGCACGGTTTGTAAATTCCGGATCAAACCTTTGTGGCAGTTCCTTGTGGCCAATCTGATCAACATTTTCAAAATCATAACTGTACTTTGTTGAAATGACAACTTCATTGCGCATTCCGGAAAAAACTTCGCCTATCAGTTTCTCACTTTTTCCCTTTCCATACATGTCAGCAGTTTCAAAAAAGTTGATTCCAACGTCATATGCTTTCTTTAGCATTCTTTTTGCCTCGTCTTCCTCAATCTCTTTTCCCCACCAGTTTAGCGCTATTGTCCATGCGCCAAATCCTATTTCAGAAACCTTGATTCCACTTTTTCCTAATTTTTTATACTTCAATCTACAATCTCCTTGAACTCTTTCATCCTTGATTCTATCTCATCGTCGCTCAAAACTGATTTTGCATCTTGATCCTTTTCATTTAATTCTATCCAAGATTTGCATCCGTGATATTCAGACTTTATTGGAATTTCAAACTCTGGAACCTTGTATGTTCTCAAGAACAGTGCCTTCATTGATTTTTCGGGAAGCCACTCAATTCTTTCCTTGACGTAAGAGTCGCTGAGAATTTGAAATGGTTACAGTGCGTTTATCTTATCTTCAGAGTCAATGTCCTTTTGGTATAACACATGTGCAAAAGAGGTAATGTTGTTAATCCCGTCTTTTGGTTTGCTTGCTAGAGCATCTTCCAAGTGTTTGTGGAATTGTGGCTTGAGGTGTTTTGTTTCTTGATGTTCAAATGTTGGAAATAAAAAAAACTTTTCACTTTCAACTACAAAGCCGGATGAATCCTCTAGGATTCCTCCCTTTCTCAAAAGTACAGTTTGATCTCCGTTTTCAAGGGCATTGACAACAGTTGCCCATTCCTTTAACGCGTTCATCATCCCAAGCTTGTGATTATAGGAACAATGTCTTTTTTCACGCAGGTAATCATTGGTGTGTCAACTGCAACATATGCAGAGACTGGAGTCTGTCTTAGATCCATGATTAGGTTTTGAAAGTCACGCAAGTTATCACACTCAAACGCTAGCATGAAATCCTGATCACCTATTCCGAATGAATATGTTGTATTCAGCGTAACTTGAGGGTATTTCTCACTTACATTGATGTGTTGATCCATCATTTTCTGTCTTTGTTCTTGTGGTAAGAGATACCATTCTCTTGTCTTGGTAAATGGATATACTATTACATATTTTTGTGGCTCATTGCCTAAAACAAATGATGGGAGAGTTCCCTTTCTTGCGTATGTAGAAGACCTTGTACATGAAAGATAAACTCTTGATGGTATGATGTATTTTCCAAACACTGTCAGGTAAAGCTTTGAAATCACATTTTGAATTTCTTCTACTGTCTCTGCTGCAAACCAAAACAAAAATTCCGCGTCGTCACGCAAGCCGAGAGTTGAGTAGGATCTAAATTTTATTCCCGAGTTAATAATTACGTTTTCAACTTCTTTGGCAGACTCTTCTTTGGCTAGATCTGCCATCCATCTCCATTTTGGATCAATCTTAAAGAATGAAAAATTAAAAAAATATTGTTCGTTGTCGCTTGCTTCCAATGTTTAGTCAGATTTCTTTCCTACTACCCAGTCATAACCTTTCTCTTCAAGTTCGCCTGCGAGAGACGAGTCACCAGTCTTCAGGATTTTTCCTTGAGCAAAAACATGAACATAATCCAGCTTGTCTAAGTAATTAAGAATTCTTGCATAGTGTGTAATCATGATTGTAGTTGTGTTTTTGTCAAACGTGTTGCTGATTGCCTTTGCAACTGCTTGAACTGAATCTATATCCAAACCCGAATCAGGTTCATCCAATATTGAAATTCTTGGCTTTAATACAGTCATTTGCAATACCTCTGATCTCTTTTTTTCACCGCCAGAAAATCCTTCATTCAAGTATCTTGACAGGAATTCATCTTTCATTCCAACAGCGTTAACATTTTCCTTAAGATATTTTTGAAACTCTCTTACGGTTATGAAGACATCACGCTCATCGTCTTTGAGTGCCTTGCTTAGTGCATTGTATGAAGTTCTTAGAAAATGAGAAAAACCTACACCAGAAACTTCAGTTGGATATTGAAATCCCAAGAACAGTCCTTTTTTTGCCCTTTGGTCAGTTTTTAACTTCAAAATACTTTCTCCGTCCAACAAAATGTCGCCGCTTGTTACCTGGTATTTTGGATGACCAAGTAGTGTATACGCTAGTGTACTTTTTCCCGAGCCATTAGGACCCATTATGGCGTGTACCTCTCCAGGTCCTGTTTTCAGGTTAACTCCCTTTAGAATTTCCTTGCCTTCCCTTGAAACACAAAGGTCTTTGATTTCCAGAGTTGCCATGGTGCTTAAAATTCAGTTCTCTATATAACCGAGGCGAATTTTAGCTATTCCTAACCTGTTTATTTGATTCTGTTTAAAATAAAAAAAAAGAAAAAAAATTATTTTTTAGCTAATGATGGTCTAAGTGCTATCTTCAATTTGAAACTGGTAAGAATTTCCTTACACCTGTTTCTAATTGTAACTTCTGTTACACCAGAGACGCTAGATATGTCTCTTTGAAGAACACTTTGTCCAAGAAGAATTGATGCAATATACAAGTATGCTGCAGCAATTCCATTTGGTGCCTTTCCATCAGCCAGATTACGGTCTTTTGTCTTCTCTGCAATTTCTAGAGATAGCCTTTCTACTCTCGTTTCAGTATTTGTCATGTTTGCAATTTTTGAAATGTACTTATCCATTGTTACAATGGGTACAGTAACTGTTGGAAGTTCCATTACCAGCGTTCTGTAATATCTTGAAGCCAGTTTTGTTTTTGATTTTACATCTCTTGGTATGACAACTTCTCGTAGAATCTCTTGAAGGGAGCGAATTACATCACATTGTTTGCATGCCATGTAAACTACTGCTGCAGAAATACTAATCACTGATTTTCCTTTGACTTGGATGTTTTTTCCATCAAGACTTCGGTAAATGATTGAGGCTGTTTCTATGACATTTTTAGGAAGCGAGGAATTCTGACAAATTTCTGAAATCTTTCCTAAAACGCTTGACAGTCTTCTGTCCCGTGACGAGGCAACTCTTACTCTTGTTTGCCATTTTCCTAGCCTATGCATTTGGCTCGCCATTTCTGCATTAATTTTTTTTCCACTGAAATCTTTTGTTCCAACAGAAATTTCTGTAGTTATTCCCAAATCATGCTGAGAATACGATGTTTGACCAGTAGCCCTAGCAAGTTTCATCTTGTCTTCTAAACTGTTACTTTTTGCCTCTGGGCCATGATCTTCCATATGTTCTGCCATTACTATTCCGCAACCAGAACAAATTATTTCGCCATTATCTGTGTCATCAATGAATGATGAATTGCAGACCGTACACTTTTCTAGTTCTATTGTTTCCATTTTCGTTTTCTCCTGTTTTGTTTTTTTGCAGGTGGAGCCTCAGAAGCAAACATCTTTTTTCCAACAAATTTTTTGATGTTGTTAGTCAAAGATATAGCAGAGGCGTATGGTTTGGCAACAGGTCCAATTAATTCTGTAACCTTTGCAACCTTAGTACTATTTTCATCACACAATATCTGATCTTGTGTTACTATTTTCGAAAGTCTTACTATGACTCTGCCACTAGTGGCAAGATGCAAAATTTCCCCTACCTCCTGCAATTATAACTAAAAAGATCTATTAGTTGAACAGACCTTCTGTCAACTTTACTTTAGCTTGGAGCTTGATAGAACTTTATTTTGACTGTTTGGCTCTTTTTGCAACCATTTTTTCTGAAATTTTATCAAGAATTTTTGTTTTTGGCAGTGTTTTTTCTAATACGATATATCCTGATCTGACAAAAGGTCTTCTGGGGAATCTTACTTGATCATCTGTTGTTGTTGGTTCAAGTCCAGCAGCTTTTGCTGATTCAATTAATTCATTTAGAGATGGATCAAAAACACATTTGTCTTTTGCCAATCTTCTTCCTTTTTGTCTAGATAATGTTTTGTTAAAATAATCTAGCCAGATTACGATGTGTTCGTAATCTTTCATAAAATCACTTTACTAATATTGCGTTTACAGTGCCATGTTGTCCTGGTCTCGAAACAACTCTACATTTTCCTTCTTCCGTTTCAAGTATTGCACCTTTAGAAATCACTCCACGTCGTTGATAGTCATTATTTGTAGCATTTTCTAACACTTTGATTATTTTTACTCTTTTAATCTTGGAGTCTATTGCAAGATTAACAGAATCAATTGTTTTAATTGCTGTCTTGACATTTTTTCCACGAACTTTTCTTGTAACTGTTATTTGGTCTCCAACTAACGCTTCATTAGGAAATCTGTCTATCTCATACTTTCGTCTAGAGCGTAATGCACGTCTGCGTCCTCCTGTTATTTTACTTGTACGCAGATTTTCCATCGACTTTTTCACAAACTACGTCAAATCAACTCTAATTTATACAAATCGAATGAATCATGCCATTTTTGATTATTTTCTTATTTTTTTGAATAATTTTTGTTTAAGTGCATTGACATCACCTTCAATTCCAAAATATTTTTGAAATTTTTCTGTTGTTGAGTAAATTCTTAATCTTCCAACAGCTTGATGTTCAATAAAATTAAGCTGTCGTAATTCTTTTAGATGCGTATAAACACCAGACCCTCTAACTTCCAAAAGTTGTTTTGAACTTATAGGCTGTTCTAATGCAATATATGATAATGTTTTTTGTGTAGCTCTGGATAAAAGTGGTTTTGATGCATATTTTCTAACACTCGAACTGTATTCTGGCTTTATCTGAAATACATAGCTACCATCTGGCAAGTTAACTATTTCAATTGCTTTGAATGCACTTTTCATTTTTTTAATAATTGAATCTAACACATCTAGGGTTTTTTGTCGTGATTCTGTTCCAGATGCTTTGATCAATTCTTCTACAGTTAGTGGTCTTCCAGCAGAATATAATGCAGATTCAAGTCGTGCCGCTACTTGATCCTCATTTTGAATTTTCATTATCCTCTTTCTCTTTTTTTGTTATATCATCGATTAAAGTCACTTGAATATCATCATCAATTTGTTCTAACTCAACTTTTTGATCACGTGCTAGAAATAAAACTGCAAAAAAACATCTTATCGAATCTAAACTATCCAAATCTGCTACAATTTGCTTTAACAATCCACTTCCTGTACCTCTAATTTTGCGAATAATCAGGCTCTCATATTTTACGACTAAATTTTCAAATGGAACGAAATATTCTTTGAAATCTGGTGGTTGAATAGCCTCAAAATCTAACTGTCTATTCCTTCGTGAACGAGGATTGGCAATAGAACCTATCAAGTTCTCAAGTAAATCCAGCAATTCATCAAGTGAGACGGAATATGTGGACTCGTGCCTATATGGTATATCTAAAATGTCAATATCAACATCACGTCTATTAATTAATGGCTTTTTCTCCATTGCAGCCTTTTGTAGAGCGAAAATACTTTCTACTTTCATTCGATAAATCAGAGACGAAGAAAGTGCTGCCATACCTGCAACCTTCAAATCTTTTTTGCCAGTCTCCTCTAGTATTTTTATTAATAGTTTCAAAATTTCTATTAGGTTAATTTGCCAAACGTCTTTTTTTTGAATTACAGATGGGTTAAACAAAATGTTTACAGGGTCTTGGGAAATGCTAGAAATTTCTTCGCCATCACTCATAGATTTAGTATAATAACGATTCACTAATACTATCAAATCTATTTTTTTGTTGCTTCCAGTCAACTCTTATATTATAATAAACAGAAAAATCCGACATTGAAGGCAGCACAAATCATAGAGCCTAATAAGCCCTTGAAAATATCTGAGATTGATACTCCAACTCCTACTGGTAAACAAGTTTTAGTTAAAGTCAAAGCAGTGGGTGTTTGTCACAGCGATTTGCATCTTTGGGAAGGCGGTTATGATACTGGAGATGGTTTTATGAAAGTTACAGACAGGGGAGTAAAATTTCCTGTCATTCCTGGTCATGAAATTGTTGGAACCGTAGCACAGATTGGAGATTCTGTAGAGGGAATCAAAGTTGGTGATGATGTATTAGTATACCCTTGGATAGGCTGCGGTAGTTGCCCAACATGTGAGAAAGGTGATACCAATTTATGCGAAGCTCCACAATCACTTGGAGTCTTTCAAGATGGTGGATATGCTGAATATTCACTAATTCCAGATTACAAATTCTTGGCTAAAATTTCAGGAATTGATCTAGAGGGTGCTGCATCATTGGCATGTTCTGGTTTGACAGCTTACACTGCAGTAAAAAAGGCAATTTCAAATTCTCCGGAGAATATTTTGATAGTTGGAGCTGGAGGACTTGGATTAATGGCAGTTCAAATCACGAAAGCACTTAGTAATGCAAATATTATCTGTGCTGATTTAGATGATGGGAGATTAAAGAAAGCTAAGGAATTTGGTGCTAATAATATTATAAACACTAACGCAATTGGATATGGACAGCCTGAGCCTTCGAAAAACATTATGTCAATTTGTAATGAAAAAGGTGTAGATAGCATATTGGATTTTGTTAATGCACCTCCTACTGTCAAGTTGGATCTTTCGGTTATTAGGAAACGAGGTAATATTGTTCTAGTTGGCTTATTTGGCGGTTCGATAGATTTGTCATTGGTCTCAATCCCATTAAAAGCGATAACAATACAGGGAGCATACACTGGAAATTACAATGATATGATTGAACTTCTTGATTTGGCTAAGCGTGGTGTCATAAAACCAATTGTTTCAAAACATTATTCTCTAGATGAAGTAAACAATGCTTTAGAAGATCTAAAAAATAGAAAAATTATTGGTCGTAGCGTAATTACTCCTTGAATGGGTTGTAAGTCCCAAGCGAAGGAATTGAACCTTCGACAACCCGGTTTCTGTATGCCTGATAGGCTGGAATTCAGTTTAGCCTAAAGCCAACTACTACAGCCGGAAGCTCTACCAGGCTGAGCTAGCTTGGGACAATATCACCGAAACATTTAGGCGTTAAATAACTATCGGACTAATCTTTTCTTAATTATACCGGACAAAAAATTATGAAAAATTAAGTAGGGGTGAAATATTACACATATGTTGAATTCAACACCAAAAAAATCTGGATATGTTTGTGTACCATATCAGCATGACAAATTCTCAATTGATGTAAAGGACATGTGGATTTCTTCAAGAAATGTAAAATCCATATATTTTGTCACTGCAACTTTTTCAGATGAGTGTAAACCATACTTTCCATTCTCAACTAATCATTATCTATTAGCAAAATTTGATGATGAGGAAAAACTAGTCAAAGATGCGGCAAAATTTACTAATTCTAAACCTACGTTCGTTTTTACTGTTGACAATGAGCTTTTTGAAAGAGATTTTGATAAAGAACAGAGTTTCATATCTACATATTATCTAGAATATAATGATTCTGAGGCTATAGCGGATGTTGCAAAAATTATCGTAAAAAAAGACAAGATACGGCAAGCTGGGTTTGCCCATTTGAGTTTGTTTTGTAGTGAGAAACCCAAGTTCGTATTTCCCCATACACAAAAAATTGTTGTTATAGAGGTATCTGATGATCGCAGCCCGCAAAGCATAAATCAGTATTGTGAGAAAGCACGCCAGAACATTTCTCGTAAGGGTGTTGTAATGAATAACTTTGTGAGCCTTTCTCTTCTTGAAAAATTAAAATAGAAAAGTTCAAAAGCTCCTCATAGTTCTTTTTTCATCATGAGTAAGCCCACTGAGTTAGGATCACTGAAAATTGGATCTTATATTTTACTTCCAGTATCTGATCAACCTACAGGTGATGCATGTAGGATAACTGAGTATGATACCAGTAAACCAGGAAAGCATGGCTCAGCTAAAGCAAGAATAGTGGGAGTAGGAATATTTGATGGACAAAAACGTCCTCATGTAGGTCCGGTTAACATGCAGATACATGTACCTTTAATTGATAAAAGAGCCGGTCAGATAATCTCTATTGTAGGTTCTAAAATACAGGTTATGGATTCAGAGACATTTGAAACTATTGATGTTGATATGATTGAAGAAGAACTTGAGGGAACATTAGAGCAGGGTAATGATATTGAATATTGGAACGTTATGGGCAGAACTAAAATAATGCGCAAAAAATCATCATAACCAGGATGCTGATGATAATTGGAAAAGCCGTCTGAAATTTGATGAAGATTATGAGAATTGAGGTATCCTTCATTTTATCCCTTGGTAAAAAATAAAATATTTTTAATCGTACACTATACATGAAACTAGCAGCATTATTCTCTGGAGGAAAGGACAGCACATATTCAATTTATAAAGTAAAACAAATGGGGCATGATGTAAAATGCTTGGTAACTGTTTTCCCTAAATCTTCGGACAGCCAACTGCTACATTTTCCTGCCATAGAATTAACAAAATTACAGTCCAAGACTTTGAAAATTTCCCAAATTACTTCAACTTTAGATTCTAATGAATTAGCACAAGAAATGGATGCTCTTAAAATATTATTGAAAAGGGCTAAGCAAGATTTTCAAATTGAAGGTTTGGTACATGGTGGTATATCTAGTGAATTTCAGAAAAAACGTTTTGAAAAAATCTGTAAGGAAAATGATTTGAAAATAATTACTCCGTTATGGAAAATAAACGCAAAAGAATACATGAATGAGCTAATCGCTTCTAATTTTAAATTTATTTTAACTAGTGTATCATCTGACGGCTTGGATGAAAGATGGTTGGGAAAAATTATTTCCGCACATGATATATTGCAATTAAATAAATTATCTGACAAATATGGATTCAACCTAAATTTTGAAGGTGGGGAGGCTGAAACCTTTGTTGTTGACTGTCCTCTTTATTCACATCCTATTAACATAAACAAGTCAAAAACAATATGGGATGGCTATAGAGGAAGGTTTGAAATAGAGGATGCTGGTTTAGATTCTAATGCTAGATAATCTAAAATCTAGTCTGAGGGCTGCTATTAAAAAAATAGTAAGTTCTTCAGGTGTTGATGAGGAACTGATTAAAGAATTATCTAAAGACGTTCAACGTTCATTATTACAATCTGATGTTAATGTCAAGTTAGTATTCGAAATCACTAAAAACATTGAGAATCGCTCATTAAATGAGAAACCTCCACCAGGATTGTCAAGAAAGGATCATATTGTAAAAATATTATATGATGAACTTTCGAAGATGTTAGGCAATGATACTGAATTTCATTTTAAATCTGGAAAAATCAACAAAGTTCTCCTGTTAGGAATTCAAGGCAGTGGAAAGACTACCGTAACATCAAAACTTGCCAGATTCTTGTCAAAGCAGGGTTACCGCATAGGTGTAATTGGTGCTGATACATTTAGACCTGGAGCTTTGGTTCAATTGCGAACAATGTGTGAAAAATCTGATGTTGAAGTTTATGGTGATGAAAAAAACAAAGATTCACCTCAAATTGTTAAAAATGGTTTAAAACATTTTGAAAGTTCTAACCTTGATATAATTTTGATCGATACTGCTGGAAGGCACAAGGAGGAAAAAGATTTGCTAGATGAGATGAAGCAAATCAATAAAGTTGCTTCGCCTGATCTCGCACTGTTGATAATTGATGGAACAATTGGTCAACAGTGTCATGCTCAGGCTGAAGCATTTCATAAAATAGTTCCAGTTGGGGGAATAATAATTACCAAACTTGATAGTTCCGCTAAAGGAGGAGGAGCATTGGCTGCCTCAGCAGCTACTGGCGCACAAGTAATGTACATTGGTACGGGCGAGCGTATCGATGATTTGGAAACATTCTCTCCAACTCGTTTTGTAGGTAGATTGCTAGGTATGGGTGACATTCAAGCAGTATTGGACTTGGCTAAGAGATTAGAAAATGAGGCTGACGACGTTCGTATGAAAAGAATATCAAGCGGTAAGATGAACATGGAAGACTTCTATTATCAACTTGAAGAGGTTACAAAAGCTGGTTCGTTTCAAGGATTACTTGAAAGTATGCCAGGTTTATCGGGTATGGTCAAAGAAGATCAGCTTGATAAAATGGAAGAGAGAATAGACAAATGGCGATTTATCATTCAAAGTATGAACCAAGATGAGAAGGCTGATCCTGATCTTCTCAATGCTTCTAGGGTTAAGAGAATTGCACGAGGCTCTGGCTGGCCTGAGCATGAAGTTAAGGAACTAATAAAAAATTATAAAAATTCAAAAAATATGATGAAGGCATCTAAAGGAAGACAGATGCAAGGTTTCCTTCGTAAACTTGGAATGGGTTAATCGTTTGTTTATTATTTTCAATTAAGCTACATTTTTTATGCAAAAGTATGGCATGTCGGAAGAACACGATAAAATCATACATCAATCAAAATCCATTCTTAAGGAATGTGATTTATGTGATAATTGTTTAGGAAGATTTTTCATTAATTCTGCCCATCTGTCATCAGGAAAAAGGCTGGGTAATAAAATTAGAAATTCAATAAATTCTAGAGCTGTAACAAAATGCTATATTTGTAAAAACTTACTCTCTAACGCGGATCTTTATGTAAAAATGATGCAGAACGCGTCAATGGGATATGAATTCTCTACTTTCACAGTTGGTGCAATCTTAAAACAATCTATTATTGAAAGGGATGATAAACTACGATCAAAGTTTAATCTTCATGGTGTTGATGGGATAAAAACAGCGGTAACAAGAGAACTTGGGAAAAAATTTGTAAGTAAAACAAAGAAACGCATTGATCATCTTTTAGCTGATATCACATTTACAATTAATTTTAAAACTGAACAATGTAATGTGAAAACAAAACCCATATTTTTGTATGGAAAATATATTAAAGATAAGAGAGGCTTACCTCAAAAAGAGGAATCATGTCAAGACTGTAAAGGTAAGGGATGTATTTTTTGCAATAATCATGGAATAGTTTCATTTGATAGCATTGAAGGTAAAATATCTAAATTTCTTTATGAAAAATTTGAGACAGATCAAGTCAAGTTTACTTGGATAGGCGGCGAAGATAAAACAAGCCTTGTTATGGGTAATGGAAGACCGTTTTTTGCGAAATTATTGTCTCCAAAAAAACGAAATGTTAGACTAGCAAAAAAATCTAACCTTGATGAAATTATGATCCATGCATTAAGGAAGATAGATCATATTCCAAATGGCTCAATTCGCTTTAAATCTAAAATAAAGATGCTAGTCTTGGCAAAAAATGGCATTTCATCCAATAAACTGAAAAGGTTAAAACAACTTGTTACTGTCCCAATTGAAATTACTGACTCTAATAATAAACAGCATAAAAAAGTAATTCACAAATTAAAATATAAAAAAAATTCTTTACAATCATTTACTGTTGAGATAGAGGCAGATGGCGGTATACCCATAAAACGTTTTGTTGACGGATTTAACATTATTCCTAACATAAGCAGTATTTTAGGTATACAATGCTCTTGCGAAAAATTTGATATTAATCAAATCTACTTGTCAAAATAATTAATCATAGATTATGATTAACATTTTTCTAGTTAAAATAATGATTTTCAACATTGAACCCCTTACTAAAAGTTAGAAACGCACTTCAGAATGGCATTTTGCCAAAAAAAGAATATTCCTTAATAGTCAAACGGTTTTCAAATGTAGTTTCTGGCATTTCTAGAATAGAGAAAGCTTCTGGCGTTGATTTTCCTCTAGCATATGTTGAACCTTCCGTAACTATATCTTCGTCAGGTACAAATTCGTTCGAATATGGTATATTATTTGCAAGAACAATTCCTGTCGTTGCGAAAAATACTTTACAAGTTGTTATTCAGATATCTGCACCGCTAGTGGCATATGGTTTGAAGGGGACAATACATGCAATTTTGGCACATGAATTTTTACATTATTTAGAATTAATGCGTAAAATTTCTAATATGGAATTAATCTCTGATGAAATTTCGGCAAATCTTTTTGAAAATGTTTATACAGATAGTGAAAGATTATTTGAGCCACGTGCAGTATTTAGTGATAAGACATTACTTTCACATATAACAAAAAAATTTCCATCAGGATTTAGAGATTATAAACTTGAGGATAAGGTGATAAAACACTGGATTGAAAAAAATCTACCTGTAACAAATATCACATTAGATACTAACATTACAAAATTATCACCAGATTTAATTTCAAAAATGAGACTGGCACCTAACCTTATCTCAAAAATTGAAAGTTTTGAATTAAAGGCATCAAAGTTAAGAAAAAAAAGACTTTATTAGAGAAATTCTGTCAAGCCACATTTACCGCACGTTCTTCTGTCTTTGTGTTCTGACATGAAAACGCCCTTACCACAACGAGTACAAGTCTTATGTGTTTTAGATATTTTTTCACCATCTATTTTATAGTATTTGTAAACACTTGGACTAGTTCCTTTTTTTCCAGCCATTAGTTATCTTCACTTTTGTCTTTTGTTTTTGTATCTGGTTTATCAGTAGGTGCATCTGTCTTTGCTGGTTCTGCATCTGCAGCCTTATCATCTGCCTTTGGTTTTTCTTTAGGAGCTTCTGCCTTTGCTGGTTCTGCATCTGCAGCCTTATCATCTGCCTTTGGTTTTTCTTTAGGAGTTTCTGTCTTTGCTGGTTCTGCATTCGCAGCCTTTTCATCTTTTTTCTCTTCTCCTGCACTTTCAGCTATCTCCATACGAGCAAAAATAGCTGGATTTACATGTTCTATTGCTAGTTTTTCATCAACAAAAACATAAAATATACCTTTAAGTTTTGGCTGACCAATATTATTTTCTAATTTAATTGGAATTAA
>ERZ724564.24-NODE-24-length-13551-cov-1.841329_pt1 | contig 13551 bp, 14 predicted proteins | sample MGYA00375858_ERZ724564 | MGnify/ENA primary metagenome ERZ724564 (study PRJEB28725, sample SAMN03264856) | marine sediment metagenome | biome: marine pelagic biome; feature: marine oligotrophic desert; material: ocean water | place: Pacific Ocean:North Pacific... | reverse complement strand
ACTCTATGAAGCGTGAGGGATTTAAGAAAACAGAGAAGAACCAAGAGCTTCAAGAATTTTTTTCGGCTATGGAGTGTTGGGTTTATTCGAATGTAAGTGAAGTGTTAGTTTGAGATGAATTCGGAGCTCACGATAAGATTTTTTCAGGCCTTTTAGACTTGGTACGAAGATGGATTTTTGCGAAGGTTGCGTATTCGGCCAACCAGAATATTTTGCATTAGCTATATTTGGTTTAACTATGCTTGCATCAATTGGCGATGGTAGTCCAATCAAAAATTTAATTGCAGGTGCTTTTGGTATTCTAATTTCAACAATTGGAAAAGATTTTATGACTTCAATTGATAGATTCACTTTTGGAATTAATGAACTATCTGAAGGCATTGGTTTTATTCCAGTAGTAGTTGGACTGTTTGCTATTAGCGAAATGTTAACGCAATCCACTTTGTTAGATCAAGTTTTTAAAAGAGTTTCATTAAAAGCAATTAAATTACGATCAATTGATGATTATAAAAAAACATGGAAAACAATTTTAAGATCGTCTGGTATGGGATCTTTCATTGGTGTTTTGCCAGCTGAAGGTGGAACAGTTGCATCTTTACTTGGTTATGCTGAAGCAAAAAGATGGTCCAAAAAACCAGAGGAGTTTGGAAAAGGTTCAATTGAAGGAATAGCAGGAGCTGAAGCTGCAAATAATGCTGCAACGGGTGGCGCAATGGTTCCAACTTTAGCTTTGGGAATTCCAGGTAGCGCAACTACAGCTGTAATATTAACAGGCTTGATAATTCATGGTGTTAGACCGGGACCAGATTTATTTAGAGAGCAACCAGAATTTCTTTATGTAATTTTTGTTTCAATGTTAATTGCAAATATTATGTTTTTTGTATTTGGATTCTTTGGAGCAAAAATTTTTGCAAGAATAACTTTGGTTTCTAATAAATTGTTGTGGCCAATGATATTTGCTGTCTCTGTTTGTGGGACATACTCATTAAATCAATCATTGATTGATGTTTGGCTTATGCTTTTGTTTGGTGTACTTGGTTTTTTTATGAGACGTTATGGTTTCTCATTGGTTCCAGTCATAATTGGATTAATTTTGGGAGAATTAGTTGAAGGTACTCTAAGACAGTCTTTAGTTATATTTGAAGGAAATTGGCTGATGTTTTTTACACGCCCAATAGCATTAACTTTTTTTATTTTATCTTTCATTTCTTTGATATTTCCATTAATAAAAAGAAAAAAAAATTAAAATTACGATCAGCAATAATTAATGGACAAACCGGCAGATCTATAAAGGACTAAACAAGGTAATCGATGGGAGCAATGTCTAAAGAAACTACAGAATGGTGGAAAGATCTTGGAAAAGATCTTGAAGAAGATATTGAAACCTTTGAAAACTGATTTGGAAAAATCATCCATTATCTAGAATTAATTTATCATAACATAAACTGTTTTAAAATATTAAAAAGCCTCGAGCGAGATTCGATCTCGCGGCCTAACGCTTACGAGGCGTTCGCTCTACCAGGCTGAGCTATCGAGGCACTAACCATTGCCTCTCAGAGTTTAATAAAAAGCGTATCTAAGTTGGAAACATTGAAAATATCAGTATCAGGAATCAGAGGTGTTTTTGGAAAAGACTTGACGTTACTTGATATCTTGAAATTTTCAAAGAACTTTTCTGTACTAGTAAATTCAAAAAAATGTGTTATCGCAACAGATACCAGACCAACTGGACAGATGGTAGCAGAAACTGTTAAAGCTGGATTAATGCAATCAGGCATAGATGTTTATGATTTAGGAATAGCACCGACCCCTGTAGCGTTTCGGGAATCGCGTAAATATGGTGCGGGAATCATTGTTACTTCTTCACATAATCCCATAGAATGGAATGGGCTAAAGATGATCATAGATGGAAAGGGAGTAAACGAAAAACAACTTGATATGGTAATGAGCGAACAGAACCCGCCCAAGTCAAAAATTGGAGAAGAGCATGAAATTGAATCCGCCTATGTTGATGATGCGTCTAAAATCATAGGAAATATATCTGATACACTGAAGGTTACTGTTGATATTGGAGGCGGTGCTGCAAAGGGATTTCCATCGCAACTACTAGAGAAAGTTGGATGTGATGTTGTTACAATTAACAGTGAATTAGAAAAAAGCTCTAGGGGACCTGACCCAACAGTGGATACACTGGAAGAGCTTGTAACAAATACCAAAAACAGGGACATTGGTTTTGCCTTTGACCTGGATGGTGACCGACTTGTTATTGTGGTTAATGGAGAAAAAAAGGACCCTGATGTTACGCTAGGAATGGGAGTAGTCAAGGCGCTTGAACTAGGTTGCAAAAATTTTGTGCTTAGCCAGGATACCAGCATATCTGTTGAGAAGTACATAAAACAAAACGGTGGAACAGTTTTCCGTTCCAAGGTGGGTGAAGCAAACGTTACTGAAAAGATGATTGAAACAAAATCACAGGTTGGTGGCGAGGGAAGCAGCGGTGGTTTCATTCTATCTGATTTTAACTACTGCCGCGATGGAATTTTGGCTAGCGGTCTGATTACATCAATAATTAAGAAAGACGAGTTTACTGATGCGCTGAACTTTATGGAAAAATATCATATCATAAGGGACAAAGTAGAGTACGATTCAGAACACCATGATGATATACTGAAAGTACTGCATGGCAAGATGAAGGAAAAATTTGGCAGTGTGGAAACTCTTGACGGCATTAAAGCGATAGTTGACGAGGATAGTTGGGCGCTGGTCAGAAAATCAAACACTGAAAACTCCATTCGCGTGTCTGCAGAGTCCAACAGCTTGGAAAAAGTTAGAAATATCCATCAAGAGATAAAGGATCTTGTCAAAGAAAGCTATGAGCAAATTAAGTGAAAAAAAAATAATTGAACTTTTTCAGAGCAAGTTAGGTAATACAAGTTTTGTTCCGGAAGATGTTGAATCATTTAAGATTGGAAAAAAGCGCCTTATCGTTAAGGTAGACACGCTTGTTGAAAGCACAGATCTTCCTCCTGGGATGAAGCTAGAGGACGCGGCAAGGAAAAGCATCGTATCATGTGTCAGTGACTTTGCTGCAAAAGGTGTAAGACCAATTTTTGGAATCATATCGTTAACTATTCCAAAAAAACTTTCAAGGTCAAACATAGAAAGTTTGGCTAAGGGATTTCAAAGAGCTGCAAGGGAGTTTGAACTAAAAATACTAGGTGGAGATACAAATGAAGGAAAAGAACTTGTTATAAATTTCTCATTATTTGGCATCTCAGAAAAAATAGTGAATAGAAAAGGTGCAAAAGCAAATCATGTTATAATTACCTCAGGTCCGTTTGGATATTCTGCAGCTGGTCTCTCTATATTATTAAAAAATAAAAAATCTTCAAGAAAGTTTGGCACAAAAGCAAAAAATGCTGTGTTTAAACCAAACTGTAGGCTGATGTTTGGATTAAAAAATAAAAATTATTTCTCCTCAAGCATGGATTCTAGCGATGGACTATCAACAACACTAAATGAAATGTCAAACCAAAGCAAAAAAAAATTTGTTATCACTAGAATGCCATCAGAAAATGATGTTTTTGACTTTGCCAGTTCAAGCAGATTGAATGCAAATGACTTGATCCTGAATGGCGGAGAGGAATATGAAATTGTGGCAACTGTAAATGCATCCAATTTACCAAAGATCAAAAAATATGCAAAAAAGCACAGAATGAAATTATATGAAATTGGTTATGTTACAAAAGGCAAGGGAGTATTTTATAAAAAAAATGGAAGATTGATTAGAATTAAGGATAAAGGATGGCAACATCTGCAAAAATCTTGACTACAACATGAGTGAATATGTTTTTTAAACCCCTCAAAACTGTGGTATACATTGTCTGAAACAGAAGCAGTTACTGAAGAGAAAGTAGAGGAGCAAGTATCCGAAACTTCATCTGAAGCTCCAACGGAAACTGTTGAGGCAACATCTGAATCTAGTGAGGCAGCAACTGAATCTGTTGTGAAGGCAACAACTCAAACTAAGAAAGAAGGAAAAGAGAAATGGGGTATTGCCCATATTTACAGCAGTTACAATAATACAATTATTCATTTGACAGATCTTACCGGTGCCGAAACAGCCGCAATTAGTTCTGGTGGTTGTCATGTCACTGCTGATAGATACGAGTCATCACCGTTTGCAGCAATGAAAGCATCTAACGCTGTCGTAGAGGCTGCTAAAACAAAAGGTTTCACAGCATTACATATCAAAGTGCGAGCAGTTGGTGGCGTAGGCTCTCGCGTTCCAGGACCTGGTGCTCAAGCAGCAATAAGAGCACTCGCAAGAGGAGGATTCAAAATTGGACGCATTGATGATGTTACACCTATTCCACACGATACTACTAGAAGAAAGGGCGGCAAGCGTGGAAGAAGGGTTTAATCATTAACCATCTTCACTTTAACACTACAGCCCTTAGATTCAAAATATTGGTCTAGAAAATTAATAAATTTTTCATCTGGTTTATTCCCTTTACATTTTTTTATCATGTCTGAAAATTCATCTTCAATTCCCACATACAATTCCTGATCTAAGAGCATTTGGAAAAATGTCCAGCCAAATCGTGAAACTGGATCTCCAAACTTGAATCCCACAGTAACATTACAGACTGCTGCCATCTTAGTCATGGCAACCTGAAGAAGTTTGATATTTTCCTCGTACTTGGTTGTACTAATTTCAAAGAAAGCCATGCTATTCGTCCGCTGAAGATGATTTACCTAGTTTGTCGGAAAGGGATACAAACTTACCGTCCTTTTCCACATTGATTTTAGTTTTCATTCGTACATTAATGCCAACACTTCTGAATAACTCCAAAAGATTGCCTCCATCTAATACTTCGGTAATGTCACCAGATGAGATCAATTCAGATAGTTTCAGTACTATGATCTCCGTTTCCTTTGGAAACTGATACTCTGCGTTTTGTAAAACTTCTAGGCCCCTGTAGCCTAACCGCTTGATGACAATCTCGCGCGGAGGTGATTTCTTATCTTTTTGTTCTTTTTGTAATGCGGCGATTTTTTCTTTCTCCTGCTGAGAAGAAAGATTTTTTCGCATTTCTTCCAGGCGTTTTGCCTGAAGTCTTTCTAGATCCTTATCTTCGCTCATCCCTTGATTACACCTATTGGTACAAGTTTTGCCACCTTGGTGGCGATTCCAAGTTCGTGTGAAACATTAACCACTGCATCAACATCCTTGTATGCTTGCGGTGTTTCTTCCACTGTGCCATCACGTGTTAACGACTTTAGGAAAATTCCTTTATCACTAAGAGATTTTTTAACTTCAGACTCGGTAAAATTTCTTCTTGCTTTTGTACGGGACATCATTCTTCCTGCACCATGTGCTGTGGAACCAAAAGTTGTATTCATGGAATTTTCTTGTCCCAAAAGTATCCAACTTCCTGTCCCCATGGAACCTGGTACTAGAACTGGCTGGCCAAGATCACGATACTTTGCTGGCACGTCATCCATGTTTGCAGGAAATGCCCTGGTAGCTCCCTTCCTATGAACCACAACTGACTTTAACTTTCCATCAATTTTGTGTTTTTCTACTTTGGCTATGTTATGTGCCACATCATAGACAAGTTTCATATCCAAATCAGACTCTGATTGTTTGAAAACCCTTTCAAAAGATTTTCTCGTCCAATGAGAAATCATTTGCCTGTTACTCCAAGCAAAATTTAGTGCTGCAAACATTGCAGCCCTGTATGATTCTCCCTCTTCTGATTTGTTTGGAACACATGCAAGCTCCCTGTCTGCTAAGTGAATGTCGTATTTTTTTTGTGCCTGTTCTGAAATTCTAAGGTAATCACTGCATATCTGGTGACCAAAACCTCGTGAACCACAATGAATCAATATTGTAACACTTCCTTTTTCAATTCCCATTGCCTTTGCCGCCTTCTCATCATGAATCTCTGCCACCTTTTGTACTTCAAGAAAATGATTTCCAGAACCAAGACTTCCTAACTGTGGCGCGCCTCTTTTCCTAGCACGGTCAGAAACCTTGTTAGGGTCAGCGTTTGCTATCTGTCCACTTTCTTCACATACATCTGCATCATCATTTACACCATATCCATGATCAATTGCCCAACTTACTCCCCTAACCAAAACTTCGTCTAGCTCTGATGGATTTAGCCGAATAGCTCCTTTAGATCCAACGCCCGAAGGAATTGATTCGAAAAGATCATTCACAATATCTTTCAGTTTGGGTCTAACGTCACCCTCTGTTAAATTAGTTCTAAGAAGTCTAACACCACAATTGATATCATAACCCACACCTCCTGGGCTAATCATTCCCTCTTCTGCATCCATCGCAGCAACACCACCAACAGGAAATCCATATCCTTCATGACCGTCCGGTAAAACTATTGCATGCTCTTGAATTCCGGGAAGAGTTGACACGTTTAGAGCTTGTTGAATTGTCCTGTCGGTCATCATTTTAGCCAATAACTTTTCATCCGCATAAATTGTAACAGGCACTTTCATTCCCTTGGAAGAATCAGCATCTATCTGATATCTCATATTCCCAATTTTTTTAGGTGTGAAACTAGACATGTAGATTTGAATCGTCGCTTGACAATTTAAATCATAATTAGATTAAAATGAAATGAAATTATTGGACAGTTATGAAAACTGCTATAGTTTTAGGAGGCTCGAGAGGAATTGGGAAAGCAATTGCCGACTCGCTGAAATCAATTGGCTGTGATGTAATTGCCACCTCAAAGAACGAACTGGACACATCAAGTTTGGAAAGTGTTTCAAGTTTTGCCGAAAAACACAATGAAGTTGATATCTTAATCCTAAACACTGGTGGACCTGAACCAAAAGAATTTTTTTCCGTAACCGAAGACGACTGGAATCATTACCACAACCAATTGTTTCTAGGCTTTTGCTTACTTTTACAAAAGATCAAGGTCAATGATGGCGGATACATATTTCTCATCTCTTCTAATGTGATAAAGGAACCTAATCCAAAGTTAATTATCTCAAGTGCCTATCGTTCTGCATTCTCTAGTGTGTTTAAGATTCTAAGCAAAGAGTTTGCAAAAAAACAAATCAGTTGTATCAATATTGCTCCTGGGCCAATCCACACAGACAGAACTAAAGAATTGATTGATGATGTTGAAGCATTTGCACAAACTCTCCCAATGAAAAGACTTGGAAAGCCGCAGGAAATTGGCGACTTTGTAATGTCCATAGTTGAACATGATATCAAATATCTTTCTGGCGCAGTAATCAATTTTGACGGCGCAAACTCTAATTTTGTTTACTAGCAAGACATAGATTTATTTCCAGAACAAACTGAGAATAATTGTGTCCATTTTACCTATAGATACTGGCCGTTATGGTACAAAGGAAATGCTGGATATTTTTAGGGAACAAAAAAAGATTGATTATCAATTAGACATTGAAGCTGCCGCTGCATTATCACAAAGCGAGATAGGATTGATTCCTCTTTCTATTGCAAGGGACATATCCAAAATAGCAAAATCTGGGAAAATTACTGCTAAGAGAATTAAACAGTTAGAAGCTAAAAGTGATCATGACACTGCTGCACTAGTGGAAGCATTAGCAGAAAAGTGTAACAAGGAATCAAGACCTTGGATTCATTACGGTCTCACAAGCAATGACCTAGTAGATACAAGCAACTCGATGCAGATGAGAGATGCAATTAAGATTATTCAGCCAAAGGTTTCAAAACTATCGTTACTACTTTCAAAAAATGCTATAAAACATAGGAGTGTTCCCGCCGTTGGAAGAACACATGGCCAACATGCCAGCATCATTTCGTTTGGATTAAAGTTTGCAAACTGGGCTGCGGAAATGTCAACCCACCTTGAAAGATTGGATGAGATAAAGAAACGCGTTCTTATCTGCAAGACACTTGGAGTGGTTGGAACAGGATCCCTAATGGGAAAAAATGCAGTGAAAGTTCAAGAACGCGTAGCTAAAAAACTTGGACTTTATTCCGCAAAGGTTACCACACAAATTGTTCCAAGGGAAAGATATGCCGAATACATTTTTCAATTGGCATTACTCGGAGCAACTTTGGAAAAAATTGCCATAGAAATTAGAAATTTGCAGCGAACAGAAATTGCCGAAGTTTCGGAACATTTCAAGAAAGGTCAGATGGGAAGTAGCGCAGTACCTACAAAAAGAAACCCAATCAAAAGTGAAAGAATATCATCGTTATCAAAACTTCTAAGAAGCCAAATCAATACGTCATTTGAGAACATTCCACTCTGGCATGAAAGAGATTTGTCAAACTCTGCTAATGAGCGATTTACCCTTCCAATGACATCCATCCTGTTGGATGAAATGCTAGAAACGATGATCAAAGTAATTGAAAATCTTCAGGTCGATACAAAACGTGTACAGGAAAATCTTCACATAACAAAGGGGCAAATCTTTGCCGAATTCGTGTTGGAAGCACTAATCAAAAAAGGCATACCACGGTTCAAGGCATACAGAGATGTGCAAAGAGTTGCATTTGCCGCACACAAGAAAGGAATCAACTTTATGGATGCGCTAGGAAATGACAAGGTTGTTTCGTCTGCTCTTTCAGATAAGGAAATAAAATCAATCTTTGTTGCACAAAACCATCTTGGTGCATCGCTAACAATAATTGATAATGTTAACAGCCACGTAAAGGCAAACACTAAGAAGTTTTCCTAGATTTTAACAACGACTTGTGTATCTGAGAACCATACTGCAGCGCCTTTTTCTGTTTTTTTGCAGCAACCTCCGGTATGCCATAATCCATGGCTAACTCACGAATGGGATGCTTTCTCTGCATATCATCTGGACCATGAATCTTTTCAGAAACTGGAATTTTTTTCGCATATTCTATGAAATTTGGCAATAGGAAAGGCTGAATCATTGTCACACCAAACTCTGCAGTAACTGCATTGATTGCAACCATCATCTCCTTTTCATTTTTTAATTTGTCATTCATCATCTTCACAACCTCATCCTCTCCTTTTTCAATTGCCTCACGGTAGGAATTATACCCACAAAACAATTCATCAATGCCATTAGCAGTGACAACTGTCTTTAGTTCATTTTTTTGTGCAAGCTCTGCAACATAGTAAAACGCAATTGAGTTTTCATTCCAAGAAAGGTTATCTGATTTGATAGTCTGGTTGATTTTCTGACTAACCTCCTTGAATTTTTCAGGATCAATCTCCGAAATGCTGTGTGGGAAATTTAGCAATTGATTTACTTCCTTGGCAAAATTGATGTCATGGGAATCCTGGAATCCAATTGTCAGAAGATGGATATCATATCCCATATCTTTGACAAGTTTTGCCAGCAGGGTGCTATCTACTCCACCTGAAAATGCAACTCCAATCTTCTTATCGGTGACTGTCTCTTTTACTGCGTTCTCCATTTCATCAAGTAATTGTTTATTCATAATTGCAATCAAGTAATCTGGACAATTTATTAATTAACTATGTTATGTTCCTGCATGGGATTAGCAAAACTCTCAGATGAGCAGATTCAAACAGCACTTCAAGATTTAGAAGGTTGGTCCGTTGTAGATGGCAAACTCCACAAGGAATTCCAATTTTCAGATTTCAATGAGGCATTTGGATTTATGGCTAGGGCATCCATGCATATTGAAAAGATGAACCACCATCCAGAATGGTTCAATGTATACAACAAGCTGGTTGTTGACTTGATGACCCATGATGCTTCGGGCATAACTGAAAATGATACTAAATTAGCAAAGATTCTCAACTCACTTTAGATATGGAACCAAAAATTCAGGAGAAAGTATGGGACCCCAAGATAGAATCAGAGATTAGAAAAAAATGGGAGGACTCGAAACTTTATGAATTTCATCCTGACACTGATGGCTATACGATAGATACTCCACCACCATATCCTTCTGGCAGACCGTGGCACATTGGAGCCGCAGCACACTATGCTCAGATAGATATGATTGCCAGAACTGCCCGCATGAACGGGAAGAACGTTTACTTTCCAATTGGCATCGACCGAAACGGTCTGCCTGTGGAACTTTACACAGAAAAAAAACACGGCATCAGAATGCGAGAGACCGAGAGAGGAAAGTTTCTGGATTTGTGTAAAGATGCGCTTGATGATCTTGAGGCTGAGATGATTTTGATTATGAAAAATCTTGGACTCAGCTGTGACTTTGATAACTATTACCGAACAGACTCGAAAGAATATCGAGCCCTAACCCAGGCTACCTTCATAGAACTGTGGAAGAATGACTCGATTTACCTAGCAACCAGACCTAACAACTATGACTGGGTGACTGGAACAACAATAGCAGATGCCGAGATAATCTACGAGGAACTTCCAACCAAACTTGTCCATATGAAGTTCAAGACAAAGGATGGAGAGGTCATCATTGCCAGTACCCGACCTGAACTTTTGTGCGCATGCAAGGCAGTAATTGTAAACCCAAAAGATGTAAGATATACTGACCTGATTGGGACAAAAGTAACTGTCCCAATATCAAACCAGGAAGTTGAGATTCAAGCTCACCACTCTGCACAAATAGAATTTGGTTCCGGCGCGGTGATGGTCTGTAGCTATGGTGACCACAACGACGTTGCACTATTTCGAGAATTAGATCTGGAGGAGGTTGTTGCAATCGGGCAGGACGGAAGGCTGACCGAGGCTGCTGGAGCTTATGCAGGTCTCAAACCAAAGCAGGCGCGTACAAAAATAATTGAAGATTTGGAAAGTAAAGGATTTGTTGAAAAGATTGAGGAGATTTCCCACCGTACGCCGGTCTCGGAGCGAAGCAGGACTCCAATTGAGATCATTCCCATGGAAGAATATTATTTGAAACAAAAGGGCTCGGTAGAAAAAATGAGAGAGCTTGGATCCCAAATCAAGTTTTACCCAAAGATGCACCAGCAAATTCTAATGAACTGGCTTGATTCGATTAAAATTGACTGGCCAATTTCCCGCAGACGATATTATGGAACAGAGATTCCAATCTGGTACTGTAAAAAATGTTCAGAGCCATACCTGCCAGAGCCGGGAGAATATTATCAGCCATGGTATCTGGAATGTCCGGCAGAGAAATGTTCCAAGTGTGGCTTTACCGAGTTTGTCGGGGAAGAAAGAACCTTCGATACATGGATGGACTCTAGTGTTTCTCCATTATTCATTACAAAATTCAAAAAGGATGAGGAGTTTTTCAAAAGAACTTATCCAACCGCAGTAAGACCGCAGGCAAAGGACATTGTCAGGACTTGGTTATACTATACACTTCTCCGATGTGAAAATCTCACCGGCAAAAAACCATGGTCCGAGGCTTGGATTATGGGATATGGCTTGGATGAGAAGGGAATGAAGATGTCTAAGAGTAAAGGAAATGCTTTGGATCCCCTACCAATTATTGAAAAGTTTGGCGCTGACACCTTTAGGTTTTGGAGTGCCAGCGAGGTCAACCACGGAAATGACTTTAGATGTTCGGAGCAAAAGATTGAATCAACGAAAAAGTTTCTCACTAAATTATGGAATGTGTCTAGGTTTCTTTCCAGTTTTCCTATAGTTGAATCGGCAGACCTGGCTGATACTGACAAGTGGATCATTTCCGAACTGGACAAGCTGGTAAAGGAGTGCAAGTCTGGTTATGACCAGTATAATTTCTTCATTCCAGCCATAGCAATTCGTGAGTTTACCTGGAATGTCTTTGCTGCCCAGTATATCGAGATGGCAAAGGCTCGGGCATATGGAATTGAGTTTTCAGAAGCCGAGCGGGACGGAGCAATCTATACTTTGCATAAGGTTTTGTCCACCCTGCTGAAGCTTTTGGCTCCAATCACCCCATACATTACAGATTTCCTCTGGCAAACTCTCTACTCTGACAAGAGCATCCACACCGAACAGCAGGCAAAGGAGGAATCAAACGAGGACCTGACCCAGCACACTCAGGCCATCAGCGATTTCAACTCTAAGGTTTGGAATGAGAAGAAGGAGAAGGGACTTCATCTTCCGGACTCGATTAAGATAGAGATTCCAAAAGAGCTGGAGATTTTCAAGAAAGACCTAGTTGCGATGCATCACTTGGAATATGAATAATTTACACGATAGTGTTGAACGCTGGTTAGTTCAAGATGGCCGTTCGGTTATTGAAACTAAAACGGAAGACAATTTCAAAATTATAATAAAAAATATTGATGCATTTAGTAACAATTTAGAAATTTTTGAGCCAAAACAGCAGGCCGATGTACTAGTAATTGGTGTAAAGATTCCGCTGAAAGGTAAACAAATGATGAGGTACCGTATATTGAATCAAAAGGAACAAGAAAATTTTGAGAAAAAAATGACAGATTTTTGTTATTCAATACAGGCGATTAACAAGTTTTTTGATGAAGATGGTATGAAAAAGGTGGGAGTTTACATTGTATTAGATAAAAAAGAGCAGTTAAACCAACCAACCTTTATTGCAACACTACCAAAAATTATAGAAGTAAGCGAAAAAACCGCCCAATTTCTCTACAAGTCATTTTAATTGATATACAAATGAAGTTTGAGGGTTTAACCCCTCATTCTTCTGTTGGCGTGCAAACCAAACTTATGACTTGTTTAATTTATCAGAATAAAAGCGTATCAAAGCATCCTTGGAATGATAAAAGAGGTTAATCTTTCGTAGCTGACTAGTACGCTTAGGACACACTAGCCAGCCTTACGGATAAGAAATGTTAATTTTACATGCTAAAAAACTATACGTCTAGGTTAATCTGATCTAGTTTTTCGACTCTTTTACCATCTTAACAAACTGCTTGTGCAATGAAACATCACGAGTCAGTTCAGGATGAAAAGATGTAGCAAGTATGTTGCCCTGCTTTACAGCAATAATCTTCTCGTTAAATTTTCCCAGGGTTTCCACGCCAGAACCAGTTTTCACTACAGCTGGTGCGCGAATAAACACGCCCTGAAATGATGGTATCTCCATGGCATCCAAGGAAACTTTAGCCTCAAAGGAATCTTTCTGTCTGCCAAATGAATTGCGCTCAATCTCTACATCAAGTACGTCAAGCAGTGGTTGTTTTGTAGAACCAACAACTCTGTCCTTAGAATTTTTAGCAAGTAGAATCATTCCCGCACATATTCCAAGAACAGGCATTCCCGATTCAATTTTTTCCTTAAGAGCGTTCATTGCTCCGTTTACCATTGAAAGTTGGCCCATCATTGTACTTTCGCCGCCAGGAACTATCAAACCATCAACTGCAGATATTTGATCAGGTGTCTTTACCTGGCTGACAGAACCGTCAATGCCAAGCTCGTTCATCGCCATCATTGTTGACATAAAATTTTCAGCAACGTCACCCTGTAGGGCTAGAATGCCAATGTCAAGTTCACTCATGCAGAACCGCCACGATCTTGCATTCTAAGTTCAAGGTTCTTTACATCCAATCCAAGTAGGGACTGTTTTTCATTAATCATCTTCTGTGCTTCCTTTACTGCATCCGCATCTTCCCAGAATGTTGTTGCAAGAACAGTTGCTCTTGCTCTCTCCATTGC
>ERZ724564.22-NODE-22-length-13844-cov-3.303711_pt1 | contig 13844 bp, 15 predicted proteins | sample MGYA00375858_ERZ724564 | MGnify/ENA primary metagenome ERZ724564 (study PRJEB28725, sample SAMN03264856) | marine sediment metagenome | biome: marine pelagic biome; feature: marine oligotrophic desert; material: ocean water | place: Pacific Ocean:North Pacific... | reverse complement strand
TTGTTTTTTTGTGGCTGCAGTGTCCACCTGGATTTACACAGATTAGATCGTCGGCAGCGTCAGATGTTTATAAGAGGCAGAAAGAAAATATGGTAATATTGTAATGATTAGAATTGTAGATTCTATAGATGCGATGACTGCAGACTGGACTCGATTACCAAATGAACTCATAGAGAAGATAAGTAATCGGATCACGAATGAAATTGATGACGTTACTTGGGTATCTTATGTGGTGTCAAGCAAGCCACCTGCTACAATAGAACCACAATAACTATCTATTCAATAAACATGCACCAAACACACCAGCAGAATCACCAAGACTGTTTTTGAGTATTGGAGTTTCAATAGAATCACTAAAAACTTTATCATAAACTGCTTTTTTGCCCTGATCATACAAGAACGGTATGTTTGAAGCACCTCCTCCTAAAACAATAACATTAGGATCTAAAATATCAATTACATTTGCAAGACTAGTACCAAAATTTTCAAGAAATTCCTCTTTCCATTGTTTTGCTTTTTCATCAAAAAGATCTTGTACTATTGATTGCAACGGTTCTTTCTTCCCAGTAAGTTCTAGCCAGCGCTTTTCGAGAGCAGGTCCGCTGATGTACGTCTCAACACATCCCTGCTTTCCACAATAACACTCATTTCCATCTGGTCTTAGTGTGTGATGTCCCCATTCTCCAGCAATGTTTGTTTTTCCTTTGTGTAAGGTTCCGTTGATGACAATACCTCCTCCAACACCTGTTCCCATTATTACGCCAAAAACAACATCATATCCTTTGGCAGATCCTAGTAATGATTCCGCAAGGGCAAAACAATTGGCATCGTTCTCCATTACAATTTGAGACCCTAATGCTTTCTCAATGTCGTTTTTTAATGGCATTCCTATGAGACATTGGGTATTACTATTTTTGACTAATCCTGAATTAGTATCAATAACACCCGGTGTACATATTCCAACTGATGTCTCTTCTCCTGTTTTTGCTTTTAATTCATTGATTAAAGATATGATAGATTTTACAATAGAATCATAACCATTTTCTTGATGTGTTTCGATACGTTTGCGTTGAATTGTATTATATTTTTCATCTAGCAAAATACCTTCAATCTTTGTTCCTCCTAGATCAATTCCAATTTTATGCATGAATATAGTTAGTTGAGTAAGTTTTGAAGTTTTAGTATGATCTAATAACGATTTATCCCATTGGTGGCATACCACCAGCACTTGGACCGCCAGAAACTGCAATCACATCATCAATTCTTAGAATCATGCATGCTGCCTCCGTGGCTGATTTTATAATTTGTTCTTTTACCACTAGTGGTTCTACTATATCTAAACGGAACATATCCCCAATCTTACTTTCCTTTGCATTGATTCCAACCGTTTGTTTACCATTGCTTTGGTTTGCACGCAGCGTGATAATAGTATCAATTGGATCCATTCCAGCGTTTTCTGCTATTGTTAATGGAATTGATTCAAATGCTTCCGCATATTGTTTGATAGCAAGTTGTTCCCTACCTTCAGAACTACTTGACCACTCATTTAATTCCGCAGCTAGATATGCTTCCGGTGAACCACCACCAGCCACAATTGATGGTTTTTCAACAACATCTTTGACTACCATCAATGCATCATGTATGGAACGGTCAACCTCATCAACTACTCTTTGTGAACCACCTCGGATGAGAACTGTTACTGAACGAGGATTTTTGCATCCTTCTATGAATACCCACTTGTCTGATTCCACTTTTTTCTGTTGTACAATTTCTGCAGAACCCAAATCATCTGCTGAAATATCATCAAGATTTGTAGAAATCCTTCCACCAGTAGCTTTAGCTAGTTTAGTCATATCGCTTTCTTTTACTCTTCGTACAGCCAAAACTCCATGTTTAGAAAGATAATGTTGTGAGATATCATCAATTCCTTTTTGGCAAATCAGCACATTAGCACCAATATTATGTATTTTATCTACCATTGATTTTAACATCTTATTTTCTTCTTCTAAGAACTGCTGCATTTGAGTTGGATCAGAAATTCTAATTTCAGCGCTCATCTCAGTCTTCTCTACTTCAAGTGCAGCGTTAACAAGTGCTATTTTGGCTTCCTCAACCTTTGTTGGCATGCCACTGTGAACAATTTCTTTATCAAGAACTATACCATTGATTAAACTAGTATCATCAATAGAACCACCTGCCTTTTTTTCTACTTTGAGATTATCAAGGTCAACAGAATATTTATCGCCGTCTTTTTCCGCAATTTTCAGAATTGAATCAACAACTAATTTTGATAGAGGTGCACTGTCTTCAGAAACTAGTTTAGATTGCATGCTAGTTTTTGCAATTTTGATTAATGATTCTCGATCATCAGGTTTGACTGTCTTTGCTAGTTTTGCTAATAATTCAAGAGCCTTTTCTGAGGCAGCCTGATATCCATCAATAATCACTGTAGAGTGTACATCTTTTTCAAGAAGCTTTTCTGCTTTTTCTAATAGTGCTCCGGCAAAAACAACAGAAGAGGTTGTTCCATCACCCACTTCAGTATCAATAGTTTTGGATATCTCAACCATCATTTTTGCAGCAGGATGCTGAGTATCAATCTCCTTTAGAATTGTAGCACCATCATTTGTAATTGTGACATCTCCTAGTGAATCCACTAGCATTTTGTCTAAACCGCGCGGACCCAGACTTGTTTTAACCAGTTCTGCTACCAGTTTTGCGGCAGCAATATTATTTTTCTGCGCATCACGCCCTTTTTGCTGTAGTGCACTTTCTTTTAGAACTAAAACTGGACCTTGAGGTGTTTGTTGTATTGATGCCATGTATTCAAAAAAAATGGTTAGTTTCCCCTTAATATTCTATTCACGCAAATACGCTTAAGAATGAACGATTTTTCACATCAACCAAGCCTGTACTCAGTATTCGTATGTCTGGTAGTGCTAGAAACGGCAAAAAGAGTGGAATGAGATGTGGTTTTTTGAATTTGCAGCCAGTATCCGCTAATACTGCGTTTAAGTTTTCAAAGTTTTCTGAAACTGTTTCAAAGCTATTTGTAGATACAATACCAGCCATTTGAAGAGGTATAGACGCCAAGATTTTTCCCTCACTAACTACCACTATGCCGCCCTGTGTATTGACAAGGCTGTTTGCTGCCTTTGCCATATCTTTTTCATTAGAACCAATTACCAGCATATTATTTTCATGGAAGTTCCATGTTGAGGCAAATGCACCTATTTTGGCTGCAAAGTTCTTCAAGAATCCAACTGTGTGTTTCCGTGTTCCAAATGTTCGATCAAATGCTGCTACCTTCCAGATATCCTTATCAGCAGATGCTACAACGTTTCTATCCTTTACTGACAGTTTTTCGTTTATCTTTTCTGTTATAATCTCTGTTTTCATATTTATCACATTAACATTAACTGAGTTAGCTCGAGATTTTACTGTAAAATCATCTTCTGAGAATTTATGTAACTTGACAGTTTTTGTCATCCATTTAGGTACTGTATATTTTTTTATTTGAGACACAATGGTGCCGTTTGACACAACTAAGTTTCCGCCAACAAAAATTTTCCTAGGTTTCATTTTGGCTAGATCGTCGAAAACTAAAATGTCCGCAAGTTTTCCTGGAGCAATGCCACCCAAATCCTTTCCCATGTTATAATAATCAAAACAGTTTTTTGATGCCATAGAAATTGCATCTATCTGATTAAGACCCAGTTTTACTGACTCTCTTATACAATGATCAATGTGACCAAATCTTGCGATGTCAGATGGGTCAAGACCGTCAGAACAAAACATCAATCTGTCAGTATATGTTTTGTTTGAGAGTACTAACTTGACAATTTCTTTTAAATCTCTACGAATGGAACCCTCCCTTATCATTATCCACATCCCTAACCTTAATCGCTCCAAAACTTGATCAAAGTTTATTGGTTCATGGCAGGACAAAATCCCGGATGACACGTAAGCATTTAGTTTTTTGCCAGATGCACCAGCGGTATGACCGTTAATTACACAATCATTTTCAAGCATGGTTGATAACATTTTCATTGTCTTAGGATCACGTTTTGTCACTTTTGTCCATGAAAATACCTCGCCTAGACCAAGAACGCCCGGAATTTTGAGTGCTTGTTTTGCTTCTGCTAGGCTGATCTCTCTTCCATGGCTGAACTTCCTGTCAACTGGAACTCCGCCGGGCACCACATGAAAAAAACGTGTAGGAAGTTCAGATGTCATTCTAACAAATTCTTTGAATCCTCTATAGCCACAGGTACTCACGATATCAATAGGATCAGAAAAAAGTGAGGTCACGCCACACAAAAGAGATTTTTTTGTAAATTCGGCAGGCGAAACAAACTGGTCTACATGTATGTGAGGATCAGCAAATCCTGGAGTTACATACTTTTTTTTTAAATTCATTATGACGGTCTTTTTCCCCTTTGTGTGGGATGCATCTGGACCAACGTAAGCAATCCTATCGTGAGATACAGCTATCTGAGTTTCCGGCATAATCTCACGCGAATAAACATTCACCAACGAGCAGTTCTCTAAAATAAGATCAGCAGGTTTGTCACCAATAGCAACTTCATTTAAAGTCTGGATGCTTCTAGACAACCCAAGGAACAATGTTCTATGATATACACTCGTATTATTATAGATTAGAGACCATGTTTAAATTACCGTCAGGCTCGGATTCTAATTGTGAATATACCCAAAGAGATCAATCGTTTCTGTCCTAAATGTAAGAAACATGTTGTACAAAAGATTTCTATTTACAAGGCAGGCAAACGTAGAGGCACTGCTGCTGGAGAAAGAAGACATGCGTTACGGAAAAAAGGGTATGGAGGACAAAAATTCCCCAAACTTGCAAAGCCCGCAAAAACAACAAAGAAAGTTACACAGGTATTTACATGCCCAGAATGCAAGAAGAAAACGATGAAACAGGGTATTAGAATCAGAAAATTTGAGTTGGTTGCAAAATGAAAAAAGAACACATACTCATTCCAGAGCCAAATAGCAAATTCCTCAAAATTAGTTGTAAGGAATGTGAGAAAGAAAATATTGTTTATTCGCATGCGTCAACATCTGTTACGTGCAAGTCTTGTGGTAATGTAATATCTGAGCCTGCTGGTTCGAAGGCACGAATAATAGGAAAAATTTTAGGAACTGTTGAGTAATTCGAAATCTTCGTTTGTGTTCAAATTAAAAGCTATTCTCTTATCATCTAAGATAATATAGTCTTCGTTAACCAAATTCAAATTTTTAATTTTGTCAGCATTAATGATAGAAATTCCTGTGTATGCACATTCAGTACTATCATATTTCACTAATAGATTAGATTTCAAACCTAAGGAATTCAGAAATTCCTTGGATACAAGAAAACTAGTCCAAACACTTTCTGAATTAAATTCGACCAACTTTTGAATGATTTCTTCATCCAGTAATGGCAAATCTCCAGAAACAACAAATACAAATCCATCCATTTTTTGTAATAGAAAATTTAGGTCGTTAACATATCCATTTCCTTGTGTGTCTAAAGTTTCTATTCCTCTTTCCTCCAATACACGTTTTGTATCAGGTGAATTTGGGCTTGTGGCAGCAAAAACTTTAGAAAAACAATGCGAGTCGTTCAATGAATCAATTACATGGAAGATTATCGGTTTTTCATATTCAAGTAATAATTTTTCGGGAGCAGGAAATTCCATCCTAGATCCCTTGCCTCCTGCCATCACAAGACCAATCATAGTGATACAAAGATTAGCAGGGATGAAAGTCTTGTAAGTTCATTAGCAGCGCCCAGAACATCACCAGTGATTCCACCAAAACTTCTGGTGGATAGACCAATCAAAAATAATGTCACACCAATTGATGCACCAAAAAGTATCAAGCCAGTAGTTCCGCCTATCACAACAAGCGGAATAATCGTAATAACACCAGCAACCGCTAGTCTTCTTTTATCTTTCATGATTTGCATGAATGGTGAATTGGAACCAACAGCCGCTGATTTTCCAATACTAGCCATTAATACCATTGAGAACTTAGCTAAAATTTCACTAAGTAAGATAGCCTGAAATAACTCATAGCCAGTTGTCAGTGACAAGGCTATGATTACGCCAACTATAGACAATACAACAGAAACAATTCCTGCAGAGCCAGTTGAAAGATCTTTCATCGCCTTGCGTTTTTTCTCTTTTGTCCCTCTGGTCATAAGACCGTCAGCAAAATCTGCCAACCCATCAGTGTGATGTATTCCTGTGATGATAGCAATTGATGCAACAACTAATAGTGAAACAATTAATGGTTCTAGGAAAAATGAAAGTCCAAATCCAATCGAGCCAATTAATAATCCTATTGCGATTCCAATGATAGGAAAGACATGCATGTATCTTGCTACAGTTTCCAGATTAGTGTTGTTAGAAGGAATTATTGTAAGAAACGAAAAAACTGAACTGATTTCTTTAAGCATGTATCCACCATCCTAAAAATGAGAGAGTTACGATTATTGGAACAGTGATTATGCCACAGAATAAAATTGACGAAACTTTCATCAATGTAACTGCCGATATAATGTGAGATTTTGTAAATTCTATACTGCCATTGCCAATTGTATAGCAATTCATTTTTTCTAATTTAGTTCCCAACGCACCAGCCAGAGCAGCCATTGGGAATCCTGCATTAGAACTTTCTAGTTTTCTGCTGTCACGTCTCATAATGTATAGTGATTCCTTCCAATTGTAGCCCAAAATTAATGCGCCTAGAATCATCACTAACCCAGTTAGTCTAGATGGAGCATAGTTCAGTACAGTATCACACTTGGCTCCAAACCAACCCACATTCTTGAACAAGGTTGTCTTGTAGCCAATCATAGAGTCTACAGTGTTTATTGCTCTGTAAACAAATGCACCTGGAAGACCAAAAATAGCATAATAGAATAACGGACCAGTAACTCCATCAACCGTATTTTCGCTTACACTCTCCAAAACGCCAGACAAAATATGATTTTTATCTAAATTCTTGGTATCTCTCTTTACAATCATAGAGAGATGATTTCGAGCAGAACCTAAATCCCCTTTCTCAACCGCATCAACTACCGCCAAGGCATGTTTTTGCATTCCTCTAATAGCAATAGTTGTTTTTAGTAAGATTGAACCGACAGCTATCGACACAATTAATGAGACAATATCAATAGTGAGTAAACTAATTCCAATATCCAAAACAACAAGCACTGTGCAGACAGTTACTACAATTACACTAACAAGCAAGATGCCACCAATCAATTCCTTTCTTACCGAGTTGCTTTTTGTAAAAGGAACAAGTGATGCTATTAGTTTTCCAATCCAAGCAGTTGGATGATATTTGGTTTTTGGATCACCTACTAAAAAATCCAATAAAAGAGCAAACGTAACTATGACTACACTTTCAAGTATCATTACAGTAGTTTTTCAATTGCTCTGATATTAAGACTTGACTTGACAACCTTGCTTAACTTCTCAATTTCAGAATCGATCTTTTTTAGGTTCTTACTATTGAGTGCAAGCTGCTTTGAATTTGAAGTTATAGAATCCTCCTCGGGAAGCAGAAATTTGGTCAGTGGAATGGTCCCAAAAACTGGCTTTCCTGTGTTTTGTTTTAGCTTTCTAAATCCAGGTTTAAGAATATTCAAGTCTCCACGAAATTTGTTAAAAACAAAACCTTTGATCATTCTTTGGTATTTTTTTTCTAATAATGACAGGGTACCAACAATGCTTCCAAAAGATCCACCTCTCTCAATATCCGTGATTAAAATTACGGGCGATTTTGTTTTCTCGGCAAGTTTCATGTTTGCAATATCATATTGAGTAAGATTGATCTCGGCAGGAGAACCAGCGCCCTCAATGATAATCAAATCATGATTTTTTTCTAAAGCATGAAACGAACTCAAAACTGTTTTCATTCCATTTTTTTGAACAAACTTCTTGTAATAGTCATCAGCATGCATTTTTTTATAGAATTTTCCTCTTAGGAAAATGGAGCTTCTATAATCACCTAGAGGTTTTAGCAAAATTGGATTCAAATCTGGTGATATTTCAATACGTGATGCGAGAGCTTGAACTGCCTGAGCACGAGAAATTTCAAAATCTTTTCCTTTGTAGGCGTAGTTTGACATGTTTTGCGCCTTGAACGGTGCTACAGAGAATCCCTTTTCCAGAAAAATTCTGCAGAGTGCAGTAACAAGTGTTGTTTTACCTGCACTGGATGCGGTTCCCTGAACCATTAGCGTTTTTGAGATGCTAAATCACCTCCAATGCCTTTAGCAGTTTTATGTTCTCTTTTCTAGTTTTTACTGCAATTCTAATGTAATTCTGGTTTAATCCACGAAATGTGCTACAGTCTCTAATCAGAATTTTTTGTTTGAGAAGTTTCTTTTGCAAAAGTTTTGATTTAATTTTTGTCTTGACTAGAAGAAAATTTGTTGCTGAATTATAACAAACAAATTTTTTCGATTTTGCTAAATTTGAGGATATGAAATTTTTCTCCTTTTTGATTAATTTACATGTTTTATCTAAAAATGGATGATAACATATTGCTGCACTTGCTGCACGCTGTGCTAGATTGCTTACATTCCAAGGAATCTTGATTTTTTGTAGTGGTTCTATAATTTGTGAACTGCCTACACCATAACCAATTCTAATTCCTGCTAAACCAAAAGATTTTGTGAGCGAGCGTAAAATGAACAAATTCTCGAAACTTTTGATATGCTTTATTACGGATTCATCATTTCCTGGTACAAGCTCAATAAATGTCTCATCTACAAATACAATTGTTGATTTCTTCTTTGCCGCTGCGATAATTTTTAGTATTTCATTCTTCGGGATTAAAATACCAGTGGGATTATTTGGATTGCAAATAAAAACACAGCCATTTCTGGGAATTTTCATGATAAATTTTTGTAAATTTCTCGAAAGATCCATAGTTTTAAAAAATGATATTTTACAGTCACAAAGTTTTGCAGAAACTTCATACTCACTAAAAGTTGGTATTGGAATCAAAACACGCGTCTTTTTATTTAGAAAAGTTTTGCAGAAATTGTAAATTATTTCTGTCGCGCCATTCCCAACAACAATCTGCTTTTTTGGAACACCGGTAAACCACGCCAAGTTTGCACGTAAATCCGTAGAATTTGGATCAGGATACTCTGAAATTGAATCCAAATGCTTTTTCAAATAGCGTTTTACGCCTGGATGGCATCCTAATGGGTTTACATTTGAACTGAAATCAATCACATTAACATCAGGATTTTTTGTGCCATATTTGCCTCCGTGTGAGGCTGGGATGTGTGACTGTGCTGATTTGTTTGGATGAATTTTCACATTATAGATAATTAATTGCCAATATAGTGTGTTTTGGTTATTGCTAACGATTATTAATTGAAAACTTGAAAATGACTCAATGAAAAAGAAAGTAGCGATAATTGGAGTCACTGGAGCGGTAGGACAAGAATTTGTGCTATCTCTAGAGGATCACCCATGGTTCGAAGTTACACAAATTGCAGCTTCAGAAAGATCTGCAGGAAAAAACTACGTTGATGCAATTAGAGATCCAGACAGTGAAATTATCAAATGGGAAGTGGGTGGAGAAATCCCGGAATACATCAAAGGAATGACTGTAAAAAAAATTGACGAGATTAATGTTGCGGAGTTAGACTTGGTATTTTCTGCTGTTGAATCTAACGCTGCAAGAGATATTGAAACAAAATTTGCAAAGGATATACCTGTAATTTCAACTTCTTCTGCGTATAGATATGAGGATGATGTGCCAATTCTAATTCCAGGAATAAACGATGAGCAAGCTGAGTTGTTAGAAGTACAAAAAAAGAACAGAGATTGGAAAGGATGGGTAGCTCCCTTGCCTAATTGTACCACAACTGGATTAGCAATTACTATGAAACCACTTTATGAGAAATATGGAGCAAAAAAAGTCATGATGACTTCGATGCAAGCGATCTCGGGTGGTGGCAGATCACCAGGTGTTTCAGCTATGGATGTCACAGATAACATTATCCCTTACATACCAAAGGAAGAAAACAAAGTTAGGATTGAGACAAAAAAAATACTTGGAAAATTAAAGGATGGTAAAATAGAACCGGCCGACATACGTGTTAGTTGTACTTGTACAAGGGTTCCAGTAATTGATGGTCATACCGAATCCGTATTCGTTGAAACTGAAAAAGAGGTTGATCCTAAAAATGCAAAGGAAACATATGAACAATACAATAAGGAAATTAGTGTTGTAGGTCTTCCATCAGCGCCAAAAGATTACTATGCAGTGCATGAGGACCCAACAAGACCGCAGCCAAGAATTGAAAGACAAGTGGGTGGCGGAATGACGACAACAATTGGAAGATTAGAAAAAGAGGAGTTGTTTGATCATGGATTGAAGTACATGTTATTCTCACACAACAAGAAGATGGGATCTGCAAAGGGTGCTGTTCTCCTAGCTGAGATGCTATACAAAAAAGATAAGATTTAAAGAAAAAAATTATAAAAATTTCAATAATAGCTTTATTAATCCGAAAAATATGTAATGTCTCAGGTGTTTTAAACGGCAAAAGTGGATAAAATAGATCAAAAGATTTTATCAGAGCTTAGTAGGGATTCATCAATATCAATTCCAAAACTTTCTGAAAAAATTAACGCCAACTCTTCAGTAGTTTATAGCAGGATAAAGCGATTAATAAATAAAAAACTCATTGAGCGATTTACAATTGAGATTAACAATAAGGAATTAGGGTTTGGTGTAAAGTCAATAACAGGAATTAACATGGATTCAAAGCAACGAGATAATGTTATCCAAGAATTATTCAAGATCCCAGGTGTGAGAGAGGTTGCGGAAGTGACCGGTAGGTTTGACATACTGGTAACAATGTATGCCGAAAACCTGAATGATATGTATAAGATTGTTTCAGATAATATTGGTAAAATTCAAGGAATTATAGGCTCTGAGAGTTTTATAGAAATGAAGACACGAACAAAACAAATGCCCTATATGTTAGAATAGTGATGCAGATCTGAGAATAGAGTGATGATTAATGCAAACTTTTAACACAAAATCAAATATCGCTGTATACTACGAGCTGACAAAACCAAAGATCTGGTACCTTCTTGTGTTTACTGCCTTTGGTGCAGCCATTACCGCTTCAAATGTTTTCAACGTTCCAATTTCTCTTGAAACATGGGCATTACTCCTTGGAGGAGTAGCTGCCGGTTCTGCTGCTGCGAATACGTTGACAAATTATCATGACAGAGACATTGATGCAATAATGGAGAGAACAAAAGGTAGACCCATCCCAAGTAGACGAATTTATCCTGCAGAAAAGGCTAGGAATTTTGGACTTGTGCTTGCTGCAATATCATTAGCATGTGCTTTTGGCATATGTTTTACCGCATCATTTTGGCAAGGCATCTTAGCTGGTTCCTTTATGGCGTTTGGATTAGTAGATAATATTTTGGTGTATAGTTATGGTCTAAAACGTAAAAGTAGAACAAATATTGTTTTGGGAGGATTCTCAGGCGGTGCACCAGCACTGATTGGCTATGTTGCTGTAACTACAACTGGTCTTTGGGACTTTGGTCTTGTTATAGCTGGATTAGTCTTTGTTTGGATTCCAATGCATATTTGGGCACTAACTTTACACTTTAAGGATGATTACAAAAAAGTAAACGTTCCAATGCTAACTGCGGTCCAGTCAGAAAAAACTTCTGCTAGAATAATTGCTGGTACAACACTAATGATGGTACTCTTCAGCGTAGTTCCATTTTTCCTAACACATGAAAATGGGGAGCCATTGATGCATGAAGTCTATCTGTATACTGCAATTGCGTCTGGAGTTTTAATGGTGATTCTTAGTTTCTGGGTTGTTGCAAAACCAAGCGAAAAGGCTTCATGGGTTTTGTTCAAGTTTTCAAGCCCATATTTGGCAGTACTTTTCATTGCACTAATGGTGGATTCCGTTCTTTAGTTTGGTCAAAGAGGGTTATTCATGGAAATAATGGGCAGAGGTTTAAGCCAGATTGTTCAGGAAACACCACAATACTTTCATCTGCTTTCAAAATATGCAGGTTGGAAACTATTCAAAAGGAGAAGTCCAATATTTGGCTCTGCAGATATCATCAACGAGTGTAATTTACACTGCGAGCACTGCTATTGGTGGCTAAACAGAAAAGAGAATGAGGAGCTAACCCTTGAGGAATGGAAACAGGTAATTGATGAGAAATTCAAAAAACACCATGTATTTGCTGTAACAGTTGTTGGCGGCGAGCCCATGATGAGACCAGACGTTGTAGAATTGTTTGCCAAAGAGTTCCCAAAACGCTCCTGTGTAGTAACAAATGGAAATTATCCGCTAATAAAATTCAAGGATCTTTATTTTTACTGGGTATCAATTGACGGTGATCAAAAAATTCATGATACCATTCGCGGAGATGGTACATGGGCTAAAACAAGAAAAAATGTAATTGATTATGTTGAAAATAATGGTGATAAGGCATACAAGGATATCTGGATTTCAATGACCATAAACTCTAGAAATTACAAGACTGTCAGAAAAGTAATTGAAGATTGGCGTGACTATACAAATAAAATTGGTGTCCAATTCCACACCCCGTTTATGAAGGGAGACCCATTATGGCTTCCATTTGGAAAAGAGAGGGATGCAGTAGTTGACGAGTTGATAGATTTACAAAAAACACAATATAGAGACTATATCTCAAATCCTAAAAATCAACTAGAACTAATGAAGAAAAATTGGGGTGGAAAAGGAACAACTCCAATAGATTGCCCCACATGGGCAATTGTTTCCGTTGATCATTTAGGCAGAGAGAAAAGACCTTGCTGCATTGGAAGTGCAGAAAAAGATTCTATGAAGCCAAGATGTGAGGAATGTGGTCTAGGCTGCTATTCAATTTTTGTGGGCAGTGGAATTAAGGGCTGTTAAGATTTAACCTGCATTCCCCTTTGTGACTTGACGATGTACTTGTCTCTCACCCGTACACTAACCCACTCAATTATCAAGACGGTTGCAAGAACAACCAGCATGAAAACTGCAGCCTTTCCATACTCAAAGAACTTGATGTAGTTAATGATGTAAAATCCAATTCCACCTGCACCTACAAGGCCAAGAATACTTGTCTGCCTAATGTTATAGTCAAAAATATACAAAATCTGGCTGAGCAAATGTGATGCAGATTCTGGCAATACAACAAACCTGATCAGCTGTAGTTTTGAAACTCCAATCGCACCTACCGCATCCATGGGGTCAGCATCAATGGCTTCGATGGCTTCATACTGTAGTTTTGCGATAAATCCAACTGTATACATGATGATTGCAAGTACTCCTGCAAATGGACCAAGACCAACTATAATCACAAATAAAATTGCCCAAAGTATAGAAGGGAAAGTACGGATAGCGGCAAGCAGTGCACGAACTGGTACGTAAACAAATTTGTTGTTCAAATTTCTGGCAGCTAGCAAGCTTAGTGGAAGTGCAATTGCAACACCCACCACAGTTCCAATAAATGCCATCTCAATTGTTTCTAACATTGACCAGAATGCAGTTACAAAAAGTGAGGAATCTACTTCGGTAATCTCTTGCAGCATGATTCCAATGTTTGGGAGTCCCTCTGCAAAGTCACTTGGGTCTGCATCAACATTGACAGACATAACTACAAAACCTGCAATAATTAGCCCGATGATTAGGTTATTCTTTTGATTCATTGCTAAACATCTCCAAAATCTCTCTTTGCGTTAAATTTCCTGACTGAAAGTCGACAATCCTGTCACCCTACACTCCAATCCCAAGAACCTTT
>ERZ724564.20-NODE-20-length-13984-cov-1.071516_pt1 | contig 13984 bp, 14 predicted proteins | sample MGYA00375858_ERZ724564 | MGnify/ENA primary metagenome ERZ724564 (study PRJEB28725, sample SAMN03264856) | marine sediment metagenome | biome: marine pelagic biome; feature: marine oligotrophic desert; material: ocean water | place: Pacific Ocean:North Pacific... | reverse complement strand
CTGAGATCTTCGCCGGGGGGGGCGTCGGCAAGGTCTAATGGGTATAAGAGACAGTCACTGGAATTAACATCGTGATAAGAACCGTCATAAACGGTCACTTTAACATCAACTAATGGAAATCCAGCAATTACTCCGTTTTGCATTTGTTCTTGGATACCTTTATTAACAGCAGGAATATATTCTTTAGAAATTGAACCTCCTTTGATTTCATCAACAAACTCGTAACCTGCACCTGGCTCTTGTGGCTCTATACGCAAATAAACATGTCCATACTGTCCACGACCACCTGACTGTTTAGCAAACTTATGTTCATGCTCAACAAAAGAAGTGATAGTTTCTCGATAAGCCACTTGAGGAGCTCCAACATCACAACCTACATCAAACTCGCGCATCATGCGATCAACAATAATGTCTAAGTGAAGCTCACCCATGCCAGCAATAATCGTTTGACCAGATTCTTCATCAGTAGAAACTATGAACGAAGGGTCCTCTTTCGCCAATTTTCCTAATGCAATTCCCATTTTTTCTTGATCAGCTTTGGTTTTAGGCTCAACGGCAACAGCAATAACTGGTTCAGGAAATTCCATTCTCTCAAGAATGATTTTTTCTTTCATGTCACACAAGGTGTCACCTGTTGTAACATCTTTTAGGCCGATTGCTGCAGCAATATCTCCAGCTCGTACCTCTTTAATTTCTTCACGGTCATTTGAATGCATTTGCACAATACGACCAATTCGTTCTTTTTTGCCTTTAGAAGAGTTGAAAACAAAATCACCCGAATTTAGTACACCTGAGTAGACTCTAAAAAATGTCAAGTTACCAACAAATGGGTCAGTTGCAATTTTAAAAGCCAGCGCAGCGAACGGCTCAGGGTCATTAGGATTTCTTGGCGCAACAGTTTCATCGGCGTCATCTAAGATACCACTAATAGGTTCTACATCTAGTGGCGATCGCATATACATGACCATTGCATCTAATACTGCTTGAACGCCTTTGTTTTTAAAAGCTGAGCCACAAAACATTGGAATAATTTCATTTGCAATGGTTTGTATACGAATACCTTCTATTATTTCATCTTCTGTTAAAGTACCTTCTTCTAGGTACTTTTCCATTAACTCTTCGTTTGCTTCTGCAGCAGATTCAATCATAAACTCACGCTTATCTTCAGCTAGGCCTTGAAGTTCTGCAGGAATATCTTTAATATTAAAAGTTTCACCCTGGTCTTTTTCGTTCCAGTAGATAGCCTTCATGCGAATAAGGTCAACAACGCCTTCGAATGCTTCTTCTGCACCAATCGCAATTTGCAGGGGAACTGGGTTTGCGCCTATTCGCATTTTAACTTGATTACAAACTCGAAAAAAGTCAGCGCCTGCTCTGTCCATCTTGTTAACAAAGCCAATTCTTGGGACATTATATTTATTGGCTTGCCTCCAAACGGTTTCGGACTGAGGTTCAACTCCGCCTACTGCACAAAAAACTGCACATGCTCCATCTAATACTTTCAATGAACGTTCTACTTCAATCGTAAAGTCAACATGCCCAGGAGTGTCAATAATATTAATGCGATGATCATCAAATTGGTTATCCATTCCTTTCCAGAAACAAGTAGTCGCTGCTGAAGTAATAGTAATGCCACGCTCTTGCTCCTGCTCCATCCAATCCATGGTCGCGCTACCGTCATGCACTTCACCTATTTTATGAGTACGCCCTGTGTACAAAAGAATACGTTCAGTGGTGGTTGTTTTGCCAGCATCTATATGTGCCATAATGCCAACATTTCGATAACGATTAATTTGAGTATTTCTTGGCATGATAGAGTCCCTAAATTACCAGCGGAAATGGGCAAATGCTTTGTTTGCTTCTGCCATTCTGTGCGTGTCTTCTTTTTTCTTAAATGCTGTACCACGATTTTGAACTGCATCTAATACTTCACCAGCTAATCTGAGTTTCATTCCTTTTTCACCTCGCTTTCGTGATGCTTCAATAATCCAGCGCATTGCCAAGGCAACCTTGCGGTCTGGTCTAACCTCAACAGGAATCTGGTAAGTGGAACCACCTACACGACGTGACTTTATTTCTACTTGTGGACCAATCTTCTCAAGAGCTTGTTTAAATGTTTCAATTGGTTCCGCATTACCTTTAGATTCAATAGCATCTAATGCATCATAGACAATCTTTTCAGCAACTGATTTTTTGCCGTCTAACATTAAAATGTTTACAAACTTGGCCAATACAAGATCACCATACTTAGGATCTGGCAATATCTCTCTTTTAGGAGCGGATCTTCTTCTCATTTCAGTCTTCTCTTATGAATTATTTTTTAGGTTTTTTAGTGCCATATTTAGAACGCCCTTGCATTCTGCCATCGACACCTGTTGTATCCAATGCGCCACGTACAGTGTGATACCTGACACCTGGTAGATCCTTTACACGACCACCACGGATAAGAATGACCGAGTGTTCTTGTAAGTTATGCCCCTCACCACCAATATAAGTTGTCACTTCAGCTGCATTAGTTAATCTAACACGTGCAACTTTTCTTAAAGCTGAGTTTGGTTTCTTTGGCGTTGTCGTATAAACACGTGTACATACGCCACGCTTTTGTGGACAACTATCTAATGCTGGTACACCGGTTTTAGCAATCTTTTTACTACGGGGCTTACGTACCAATTGGTTAATCGTTGACATAAAGTTTCTACTCCAATGCTTTTTATTAATTTTTGCTTTTATAGCGCGGTGAATAAAGCGGAGAATTATACTTTGGTGGGTACTCTGATGTCAATCAATATTAGGCTTTTTTTACTAGGCTTTCCAAAAAAGAAGTGCAGGCTTCATAAACTATTTCAAACACTTCATCAAATTTTCCTTCAAAATATGGATCTGGCACACTTTCAAAGCTAGCATTGGGAAGATAATCAAGTAATAATTTAATTTGAGATTGACTGTCGGTTGGACAGATAGATTTTAAGATCTCAAAATTGTCCGTATCCATTGCGATTATATAATCGAAGTAATAAAAATCACTTTCATGAACTTTTCTGGCTCTTTGGTTGGATAAGTCAACGCCATACTTTCTTGCAGTTTGTTGTGATCTACTATCTGGGGGATTGCCTATGTGGTATGCATGTGTACCAGCAGAATCTATTTCAAAACAATCGGAAAGGTCTTGTTTTGATACAATAGATCGAAAAGAACCTTCAGCGGTTGGGGAACGGCAAATATTACCCATACAGACAAACAAAATCTTGGTTTTCATTAATACTCATTAAACCCTAACACCCAATCTGACTCCATTATAAGGCCCATGTTGAACAAATAATATTTATAATCTACCCAATAACAATAACTAACCTGATTAATCTTGTGACCAAACCTTTACTTGAAATAGCAAAAGCAGTTGTTCAAACTGAGGCCGATTCCATCCTAATGTTAAAAGAGAGGATTGATCAAACCTTGAATGACGCATGTCAACTTATGCTTTCCTGTGAAGGCAAAGTTATCCTCATTGGTATGGGAAAATCTGGTCATATTGCTAAAAAAATTGCTGCTACACTTGCTTCAACCGGCACACCTTCTTTTTACGTTCACCCAGGTGAGCCCGGTCATGGAGCTCTAGGTATGGTTAATGACAAAGATGTTGTCATTATCATTTCATATTCTGGAGAGTCAGATGAAATCATTACACTTCTTCCAAGTATAAAGCGACTCAATATAGCAGTGATCAGTATGACTGGAAACTCTAGCTCTACTATCGCCGAAGAGAGTGATGTGCATCTAGATGTCAGTGTCGACCAAGAGGCTTGCCCTCATAATCTTACTCCTACGTCTAGCACAACTGTAGCTTTAGTTATGGGAGATGCAATCGCCATTACACTTTTAAATGCTCGTGGCTTTACTCCAGAAGATTTTGCTAAATCACATCCCTCAGGAATGCTAGGAAGACGCCTATTAACGCTTGTTTCAAACATTATGAAATCAGGGGATGACATACCTATCGTGTCAAAAGAAACATCAATCATAGAAAGCCTTTTAGTAATGGGTCAAAAATCTCTCGGCATGGTTCTGAGTACTGATAAAAATAATACCTTAATAAGTATCTTCACTGATGGCGACCTTAGACGTGTACTAGAAAAAAATATTAACTTCCAAGACTTGTCAATTAAGGACGTTATTACTCAAAATTGCAAGTCGATACAACCCAACAAGCCTGCCCTTATAGCTTTACAAATGATGGAGGAATATAGCTTAAATTCATTACCAGTAGTAGACGGTACTAATCAAGTTATTGGTGCTATCAATATGCACACTTTAATGCAGGCAAAAGTGGCTTAAAATTTGTTTTTCCAAAAATAGTATTGTTTTTTCTGGTGCTTTTAATGTTTCATATGACCCTAGTTAATTAAACATAATGAATATTAAAAAATTATTATCTTGGATCCAAAAAACATCACATACATTCGACGTTACAGGGCTCTCACTAAATACTCAAAGTCTTCAAAAGGGTGACATCTTTGTAGCTGTACAAGGGACACAAAAACATGGTTCTGAGTTTATTCAAAATGCAATTGATAAAGGCTGTATCGCTGTTCTGGTAGAAGATAGAAATATCCAGTGTTCTGTACCGAGTATTCGGATTAATCATCTTAGTTCTTATCTATCAGATCTGGCTCAAACCTTTTATAAGGAAGCACAAAACATCAAGCTAATTGGAGTAACTGGAACTAATGGCAAGACTTCGGTCAGTCTCTTTATCTCACAACTCCTTGAAGCTTTAAATGTTAGGACTGGTGTTATTGGTACCTTAGGTATCAGCCATTCAGATAATAAAACAAGCAACACAACACCTGATATTTTTACGATTTATAAGTCACTTCAAGACTACAGCAAAAAAGGGATTGAAGTAGCTGTTATCGAGGCATCTTCTCATGCCTTAATTCAAAATAGATTATCAGGATTAGTTTTTGAGCAAGCTATTTTTACCAACCTAACGCAAGATCATTTGGACTACCATGAAACCATGGAACAGTATCGCGAGGCCAAAGGAAAATTATTTAGTAATAGTAAAGCACAAACAGTAATTATTAATCGAGATGACGAAAACCACTCTTACTTCTTAGATGTCGCAGATGATAAAGTGATTAAAACCTTCGGCATTGATGATTTTAGTGATTACCAGCTTAGTAAAAAAGGGTTTATCTGTCGTCTTTTTAATTTTGTTTTTGAATTACCACTACTGGGCCATTTCAACCTATCTAACGCTCTCGCAGCGTTTGTAAGCGTCAAGTCTCTAGGTTACAGCGATGACCTCGTTATTCCAAAGCTTGCTAAGCTATCACCTCCAACTGGAAGAATGCAAAAGTTAGACAAGAACAATATCTGGATTGACTACGCTCACACTCCTGATGCCCTATCAAATGCGTTACAAACATTACATCTTCATTATCCGGAATCAAAACTGAGAGTAGTGTTTGGTTGCGGAGGTGATAGAGATAAAAGTAAACGACAACAGATGGGTAAAATCGCCAGTGAACTTGCTCACAGTATTATTCTAACAAATGATAATCCAAGAAATGAACAACCAGAAAACATTATTAAAGATATCTTAGTTGGAGTAAAAATAGAGAATAAAACTCAAGTTATTCTAGATAGAAAAAGTGCAATCAACACAGCCATAACTACATTGAATGAAGATGAAGTCTTGCTTATTGCCGGAAAAGGTCATGAAACAACTCAAATCATAGGTTCCCAAGTACTTCCTTTCAGTGACATTGAGATAGCATTAGATGCTGTTATCTGATACACACAAGGTCGCAGATATTGTCAATGGAAGTCTTTCTATAGAAGAAGAAATCAAATTTAAGGGAGTTTGTACTGACACTCGAAAAAGAGTTGCTGGTAGACTTTTTATAGCCCTCGAAGGTGAAAATTTTGATGGACATCTTTTCACTCAAAGCGCTGAAGAGTTGGGGGCTAAAGCGATTATTGCTCATAAAAAAGTGAGTACAAATTTGCCTACTATTATCGTGAAAAACACTGAGAAGGCTTATCAAAAATTAGCCACTTGGTACCGCAAATCACTCTCACCTCAGGTTATAGCAATTACCGGTAGTAACGGTAAAACAACTACAAAAAACATGCTTGACTCTATCTTGTCATTGCACGCGTCTACCCTCTCAACAAAAGGTAATTTTAATAATCATTTAGGTGTCCCGAAAACGATTCTTGAACTAACAGAAAAGCATCGATATTGCGTCATCGAGATGGGTGCAAACCATGAAAAAGAAATTACATTACTTTGTGATATTGCCAAACCAGATTTAGCATTAATTACAAATGCTAATAACGCCCATTTAGGAGAGTTTGGCTCTCTTGAAAGCTTGGTAAAAGCTAAAGGTGAAATATTCAAATCTCTTACCCAAAATGGCAATGCTTTGATGAATCAAGAGTCACCACATAAGAGTGTATGGCAGCAAATGTCTGGGACTCAAAAATTTACTTTTTTTGGAAATATGAGCTCCATTTATGCAAAAAATATTCGACATGAGAGATCACATTTAATCTTTGATCTACATTGTAACAACAGCGTCATCAAAATCAAATTAGCCATGATCGGATTGCATCAAATAGACAATGCTCTGGCTGCTGCAGCTTGTGCTAATGAACTTGGCGTTAGTCTTTCTTTGATAAAAGAAGGCCTCGAAAAAACCACCACTGAAAAATGTAGACTGAAATTGCTTGATACTGTTCGCTTCACGATACTGGATGATAGTTATAATGCCAATCCTTACTCGATGAAGGCTGCGATCGATACATTGAAAACCTTCTCTGGAGAAAAAATTGCTGTCCTAGGTTCAATGGCTGAGTTGGGAGCTAATACGAGAGAACTTCACCAAGAAATTGGAGAATATGCAAGTCAAGCAGATTTAGATAAACTTTATACTATCGGCGAAGATTCAAAACACTATAATGGTGAGCTTTTTCCAGATATTGAGTCACTTTACAATCAACTTAATGAATGCCATTTAGGTGCAACAATTCTAATCAAGGGTTCAAGAATGATGAAGCTAGATGAATTGGTCGATATTTTGTCGAAAACCTCAATCTCTTCTTGACCTTTAGTTGAAAGATAGCGATAATTACGCTCCTGCGCTCGTAGCTCAACTGGATAGAGTACTCGGCTACGAACCGAGCGGTTGCAGGTTCGACTCCTGCCGAGCGCGCCATAAATTTAAAGTTTATTCTAAAACATAAAACTCTTTGATAGAATGAGCTGAATATGATGACTCTTCCAAATATTGTTACTCTATCAAGGATTGCTTTAATTCCTCTCTTTGTAGGATTATTCTACCTACAACCGGGCTATTTAGAAGGGGCTCCTTTAGCCTTAATTAATAAAGGAACTCCTTTACCCTGGATTAATAATGTCTTAGTTATAATTTTTATCCTAATTAGTGCTTCTGATTTTGTAGATGGATTATTAGCTAGAAAACTTAATCAAATATCAGCATTTGGAGCATTTTTAGATCCAGTTGCAGACAAACTCCTGGTTTGTGTTGCTCTTGTTCTCTTAACAGATTATTATCACTCTTGGTTCATTACCATACCTGCAATTATAATTGTTTCAAGAGAAATCCTAGTTTCTGCACTTAGAGAGTGGATGAGTGAAGTAGGCAAAAAAGCAAATGTTGCTGTTTCATGGATTGGCAAATCAAAAACATTTATGCAGATGGTTGCTATACTGTTTCTTTTGCTTCAACAGCCACTATTATTTTTTTCATATAATCAGATCAATATTGCGGGAAAAGTTCTTTTATTTACGGCTACAATTCTTACCCTTTGGTCAGGTATAAAATATCTAATTGCAGGTTTAAAAACATTTGACAGTTAGAAAAAAAACACTATAATTTCAATCCTTATGCGGGAATAGCTCAGTTGGTAGAGCATCACGTTGCCAACGTGAATGTCGCGAGTTCGAATCTCGTTTCCCGCTCCAAATTCTAACTGTTTGCGTTGGCCTGTGTGAACAGGCTTTTTTTATTTTTAAGCTGAATTGGCTGGGTAGCAAAGCGGTTATGCAGGGGCCTGCAAAGCCTTATAGACCGGTTCGACTCCGGTCCCAGCCTCCATTATAAAAAAGCTCGATTAAATCGAGCTTTTTTCTTTAAATATCGCTACCTATATTATCATAATTATTGACACTCATTAAAAATAAGTGCTTGACACTTCTCACACTTACTACGATCAAGTCGATCAAAAATCATGTGGATTGCTTGTTCTTTTAACTCAAAAAAATTCTCACGACCTATGTCATCAATAAAGTGAACTTTTTCCATAAATTCAAGCACAGAGGAGTTAACAGAAACAAAATACAAACTACCATTGAACTCCTTGAGTCGCTTGTTTTCAATTAATAAACCTTCCATGCCAGCAAGATCAATAAAGTTGACACCACTAGCAACAATTAATATGTGATAAATTCTCTGGTTATCAACAATCTGATCAATTTGTTTTTGGATATGATTAATAGAGCCAAAGTAAATTGACATATCGATGCGAATTATTTTAAGTTGTGGGCACTGTACCAAAGGAGACTTTCTAATGCTTTGTAATTTTCTTACTCCTTCACCGGGGGGACTCCCAAAGGCTAAGGTATGAATCTCTGGGGTTGAAGTTTTAGCTATAAAAAACATCAATGACAGTAGCACACCCAAATAAATCGCAAACTCTAATTCAAATAATATAGTAGATAAAAAGGTGGCACTAAATATGACACTTTCAGATTTACTAAAAGCAAAGGTCTTTTTGATATTATGAAAATCAATAAGGTTGTAGGCAACTAGTAATATAACACCTGCCATTGCTGCCATTGGCAAATACGAGATTAAAGGTGCGACGAGTAGAACAATCAGCATCAACATAAGTGCAGCTAATATTGCAGAAAGTGGTGTTCTTGCACCAGCTTCATAGTTAACACCGGTTCGGGTAAATGAACCTGAAGAAGCATAACTTGAGAAAAAACTACCAACAATATTAGATGCGCCTTGCCCAATAAATTCTTGACTGGGGTTAATTCTTTGATTAGTTTTGGTGGCAATAGATCGGCCAATTGAGGAAGCCTCAATAAGCCCTAAGAGTGCTATAGCAAATGCTTCAGGTGCAAGCGATTTTAATGAACTCAAAGAAAAGTCAGGTGTTGATAAAGGTGGGAAATAAGTTGGTATGACTCCAATGGTTTCTATACTTTCGGTGAAGCTGCTTAAATAAAAAGCCAAGAAACCACCAACAAACATTCCAATCAATAAGTTGGGTAATTGAGGTTTTATAAGTTTAATGAGAATTGCACTTCCTAATGTGCTCAGTCCTACTATAAGTAAGTAAATATTAAGCTCTCCAACACCTGAATATAGATTAATCCAGGTTTCAATAAAGCTTCCACCTCTAGTTACATCTATGCCCAATATATAGGGTATCTGACTACTTGCAATCAACAGTGCTGCACCAGCAGTAAAGCCAGTAACAACGTTATGAGAAACAAAATTGACCAACAAACCAAATTTAGCTAATCCAAAAACCAGTTGATAAACACCCGCTAAAAAAGTCAATGTGAGGACCATTGCAACAAACTCTTCACTGCCAGGAACAGCATGCTTACCTACCGCTGCAAATACCACAATTGAAATGGCAGTGGTAGGTCCAGAAATGAGATGGAAAGATGAACCAAACAGTGCTGCAACAATAGGAACTACCATGGCGGTATAAAGACCATACTCTGGGGGCATACCGGCAATTATTGCAAATGCCACACTTTGCGGCAAAACGATAATAGCTCCCGTTAATCCAGCAATAAAATCTGCTTTTATTGTCTCAATTGTGGTTAATCTAAGCCAAACCAGAAACGGGAAAATTTTTACCAACTTTCTCATAAATTACTATATTAAATAATGGGTGCTAAATTATAACGTAAGTCCATTCTCATTAAAGATATTAAGCACAAACCAGAAAGGTAAGATTTGTATACCAATAATATTTCTTAACTAAAAGCTAAAACTACATTTGTACTGCAACCATATAGACTGTAGTGCCAGCAATAATACTGAGCAAAGCGTTTCTTTTGTATAGATGAAAAACGACAGTCACTAGTAACGCTATAAAAGTATAAACGCCTTCAAATGAGAGATAGTTAACCCCTTTAAGCATATATATAACAAGAATTGTCATGATCATTGGTGGTGTATTTTTAGCAATAAAATTGATCAATGCTCTTTCTTGACCACGACTAAAAAGCACGAAAGGTGTCAACCTTGTCGCGTAAGTTGCGACTGTCATCACTAGCATTACTAATAATAAATAGCTTATATCAGTCATTTTGCTTCGATTTGATAAATCGTAAAATAATTATTGTGGTTATTGATAAAACAATCGCCGCCAGAAGCATGTGCTGAAAAAACAATATCAGCGCAATACAGGAAGAGACAAAAGCTACAACGAATGGTAACGGCTTTCTGACCTTTAGCCACTGCTCAATTAACAAAACAGTAAAGAGCGCAGTTGCGGCAAAATCCATACCCTCGGTATTGAAATCAAGAGAACTACTCGCCAAAGCACCGATGGAACAACCGAGCACCCAGTAACATTGAGAAAACAAAGTCATCAAAAAATAATAACGCTCCCTATTAAACTCCTTCGGAACAGTTAGTGTTGTCATTAATGCATAAGTTTCATCGGTCAAACCAAAAATTAAATAGAACTTTCTTAAACCCCATGCACCAAAACTATTTAACAGTGCTAATCCATAAAATAAGTCACGTGAATTAAGAAAAAAAGTAGAAATTGCGATTTCAAATAAACCTACACCTGCACCTAACATACCCACTGCCATGAATTGCGCAGCACCAGCATAGACACAAATCCCCATCAAGGTTGCGAAATACCAAGGATAACCAAGCTCTTGGAACAAGATTCCAAAAGCAATCCCTAATGGCAGAAAACCAAAAAGAATTGGTAAGGTGGTTTTTATTACGCTACGAATCATTGGCGCAATTATAACTCTAGCTCACTTTGGATGTAATTAATAACTCATATATATGAGTTGAAGAAACCTAAAAAACAAACTATACTAAACCTAAATATATATTAACGAAACTATGTCTGAATTAGTCCCTCCACATGGAAATAAAAATCTGAAACCTCTTGCTTTGGAAGATTATGCCTTAACAACAGAATTAGAAAAAGCAAAATCTTTACCTACAATAACTTGCTCTTCAAGAGAGTTTGGTGACGTAATTATGTTAGGTATTGGAGGATTTACCCCTCTTGATGGCTTTATGACTAAATTAGATTGGCAAAGTGTATGTGACAATATGACCACTTCAAACGGTACTTTCTGGCCAATCCCAATTACTTTATCTACCGATAATGAAGACATAAAAGAAGAAGATGAAGTGGCACTAGTTAACAGTAAAACTGATGAAATTATTGCCACCATGGTTGTCACTGAAAAATACACCATTGATAAAGAATACGAGTGTGAGATGGTTTATAAAACAACTGAAATGGAGCACCCAGGCGTTGTCATGGTAATGGAGCAAGGTAAGTACAATCTTGGTGGACCAATTAAAGTATTGTCAGATGGTGGCTACCCAGAAAAATATGGTGACTTGTACATGACACCAACTAAGACTCGTGATTATTTTAAGGATAAAGGCTGGTCAACTATTGCGGCATTTCAAACTCGTAACCCCATGCACATGTCTCATGAATATTTGGTTAATATAGCACTTGAGACTTGTGACGGCGTAATGATTCACTCTACATTAGGTGAATTAAAACCAGGTGACATTCCAGCTGAGGTTCGCTCTGAAGCGATATCTACTTTAATTGATAATTACTTTGTAGAAAACACAGTATTACAATCTGGCTACCCATTGGATATGCGCTATGCTGGTCCACGTGAAGCCTTATTGCATGCACTATTTAGACAAAACTATGGCTGTTCTCACTTAATAGTTGGGCGTGACCATGCTGGTATTGGCGACTACTATGGTCCGTTTGATGCGCATAATATATTTGATGAGATTGGTGATGCATTATTGACTCAGCCACTCAAGCTCGACTGGTCATTCTGGTGTTATAAGTGTGCCGACATAACGAGTATGGATATTTGTCCGCATAGTAATGAAGATAGACTATTATTATCAGGTTCAAAATTGCGATATTTGCTTAGTGAAAACTTAGAGGTTCCTGAGAACTTTTCCCGTGTAGAAGTATTGACAATCCTTCGTAAATATTACGCCAGCATTAAAGAGGATGAGAAAGTAAACGTGGAATTAAAAGGTCACTCAGCAAGGTAGTGCAATATGCATAATATAATTATTACTATATTCAATTCACAATTCTGGTCTATTAATTGTAAGTTTTCTGGTTCTATAAATATAGTTATTCAAAGACACTTATATTCTACAATTCTAGACTCAAATAAATAATCAATTTAGTAGTGGAAAAATACATGATTCAATTAAAGTCAAAGAATAAAATACTATGATTACTATCAATCCATTTTCGGAACTTTCTGAATTTATACCTTCCATTGCTATGCAAATGTATGTCATCGCGATGGTGATTTTGGTAGCAGGGGGAACGATGCTTGATATGGCTCATAAGCAAAGTGCCAAGTTCTTCTTCAGAAATTCAGAAAAGGCAAAAAAGTTAGCTACTAATCCTGTTAGTGCTGGAGAAAAAGCCTCAATTGCCTTAAAAACTGTAGCTGAAGATGTTCTAACCTCTGCTGAATTCTGCAATACAAAGCGAAGAATTGCACACCTTCTTACTATGTATGGTTTTGTAATATTTGTCACCACCACAGCTATTATGATTTTCTGCTATGCTTCAATAACAGCTATTACACCTTCTATTCTGCCACTATTGTGGCATATTGGTGCACTTATGCTGTGTGTTGGTGGTTATTGGTTTTGGTTTTTTATTCGTGTTGACGTTGCAGTAGAAGGAAACCCATGGTATCGAGTGATACGTGCTGATCTTTTTATACTGTCACTTCTTGCCACTGCCACTTTTAGCCTAATATGGTCTTATTTTCAAACTTCAGATATATCTAGTTGGGACACCCTATTTTTTGTTTTTTTTGTTCTTTCCAGCACTGTGCTATTTGGAGGAGTGTTATGGTCTAAATTTGCACATATGTTTTTCAAGCCAGCAGCGGCTTTTCAGAAACGAGTAACACAAGCAGATGGCTCAAGGGAAAATTTACCAGCACCAGCCGATAGACCAGAACAATTTGGTTTGGGTATTAAGCGTGAAGCACCAAGACATTATTAATAACTTTTATAACTAATAAATAACGAAATAACGAGGAGAGAAAATAATATGCCAACTTTTGTATACATGACACGTTGTGACGGCTGTGGACACTGTGTTGATATCTGTCCGTCTGATATTATGCACATCGATAAAACTGTCAGACGAGCAGTGAATATTGAACCTAACATGTGTTGGGAGTGCTATTCATGCGTGAAGGCTTGTCCACAAAATGCAATTGATGTTCGTGGATATGCTGATTTTGCTCCTCTAGGTCATAGCGTACGGGTACTTCGAGAGGAAGAGAAAGGCACAATATCGTGGAAGGTTAAGTTCCGAGATGGTCGAGAGAAAAATTTCCTTTCTCCAATTACCACTCAGCCATGGGGGAAAAATATTCAACAACTTAGCGAGTTAGAGTTACCTGATAAGGACGCACTCGATTCACAATTACTTTGTTTTGAACCAGATGCACTCAACATTGATACAGGTCTACCAGTATTGAAAAAAGAAACGTTAACAGAAGGAGTGTATTACTATTGGGTACGGTTAAAACACATTGGGAAGACTGTGATATTCTTGTAGTTGGTGGGTGTATGGCAGGTACTGACGACGCATATGCGGCCAGATATTGGGGTGTCGATCTGAGGTGTATCTGTGCATAAAACGACAA
>ERZ724564.19-NODE-19-length-14079-cov-1.026663_pt1 | contig 14079 bp, 14 predicted proteins | sample MGYA00375858_ERZ724564 | MGnify/ENA primary metagenome ERZ724564 (study PRJEB28725, sample SAMN03264856) | marine sediment metagenome | biome: marine pelagic biome; feature: marine oligotrophic desert; material: ocean water | place: Pacific Ocean:North Pacific... | reverse complement strand
TTGAAATGATTGGTAGTTTAAATCAGGAAGGAAATACTATAACAGAGTTCTTAGAAGATCGAGTTCACTATCTTAGACTTGGCGTTATGGGTAGCATATTGATTTTCATAATGAGATTTACTCCTGGCGGCATCCTGACAGAAAAAAACAAAGAACTGTAACAAATCACAGATCATTGTCAAAAAAAATAGTTCTAGAAAAGCCTTTCATTATTTTTTTTCAAATATTTTTAACACAAAACCCTAGAAAATGTTTATCATTAACGCGAATCCCTTTTGAAATATGCTTTGATTAAGTTTATTAAGCATTGGGAGTCTTTTTTTTAAAACAGGAGAGAAAATGAAAAGTTATATAAAAACAACGGCTGGTTTTGTACTTTCAGCAACTATGGCAACAGCATCATTTGGGGCGACTGTAAATGTTGGTGAGTTACAAGGATTTACAGGGCCACTCGAATCAATGATAGGCGCTATGTCTGGCGGTGCTAACCTAGCAGTAACTGAGTCAAATGACTCTGGTAACTACCTTCAAGGTACGCTCGTTGTTGTTCAGGGCGACTCAAAATGTATTGATCCAGACGCTGCAATTGCAGAAGCAGAGCGTATGATTAATGACGAAAGTGTTATGGCTATTATGGGTCCTAACTGTTCTGGTAATACTGGCGCGGTGATAAGTAATGTGCTTGTACCTAACGGTATTGTTGCTATTTCACCATCAGCTACTTCACCAGCTTTGACAGATCAAGAAGACGGTGGCTGGTTCTTTAGAACTTCACCTTCTGATGCAAGACAAGGACAAGTTCTTGCTGATATTGCGATATCAAGAGGACAAACTGATATGGCAGTAACTTACACAAATAATGACTACGGAAAGGGTTTAGCTGATGCTTTCGTAACAGCTTATGAGGCTGTAGGTGGAACTGTTACCGTTATATCAGGTCATGAAGACGATAAAGCGGACTACTCTGCTGATGTCGCTGCGTTATCTGCAGGTGGTTCTGCTACACTAGCTGTTCTTGGTTATGCTGACACAGGTGGTAAAGGAATCATTGCTGCATCCGAAGATACTGGTGCATTTAGTGATTACGTCTTTGCTGATGGTATGATTAGTACAACTACTTCAGGTGCAGTTGGAGATGGTTCTTGGGGTACATTACCTGCACCAAGTGGTGCACTAGCTGCTAACTGGTTATCAGTTGCTGAAGCAGGTGGTGTTGATGGTACAGGGGCATACTCAGCCGAGTCTTATGACGCGATGGCTTTGATTATCCTAGCCTCTCAAGCCGCAGGTTCAACTGACAGAGCTGCCATTCAGGCACAGGTCATGAATGTAGCCAACGCACCAGGTATTCAATGTAGTGCTGGTGACTTAGCTACATGCTTGAAATATATTTCAGGCGGCCTAGTTGTTGATTACGTTGGCGCTACTGGCGTTGAGTTCACTGCAGTGGGTGAAGGTAAAGGCTCTTATGCAGAGAAAGAAGTTATTGGTGGTGCTTTTGCAACAGTAGCTTCACATGAATAATTAGTTTTACTTTTAGATAAAAAAGCCCGTCCTTTGGATGGGCTTTTTTTTGTCTTTTAATCTTGTTCATTTAATCTGCAGTAAAAGTATGAATATACAACCTCAAAATTCATAGGTATTATAATGGTCATATGTAGAGGAGAATAAGGATTAAAAATGAGCAAAGATGAACTATGGGACAGTGTAAAAAAAGCTGCTAAGCCTTCGCTTGATAGGTTTGATAAACTAGATAAACACTACATTTTTTATCTAGAAGAAATGGTGACCCCTAAGTTACTTACGATTTTCTATTGGATACTATTGTTTGCATTTATAACAAAAGGGATTGGGGATATATTTGAGGGTGATTTCTTTCGTGGTTTGGTTTGGATTGTTGGTGGTTCTCTCGCTTCACGGGTAGCCTGTGAGCTTATTGTTGTCCTATTTCGTATTAATGAAATCTTGCATGAAATCAATGACAAAACTAAAAACATTGATAGTCTCGGCAATAAACGAAAGAAAACAATTAACGTAAAAAAATAATATTGAGAAAGATCATTACAAGCGTTAAGTATCTAAATAACCCATCATTTAATCAATAATAGACAGCCTTTTCTTGGTAGATCAGAGTTATTCATGAATAGAGGTATTGTACTTATCTTATCGGGTTACTTTCTTTGGGGTTTGTTTCCTATTTATTGGGCGTTATTAAATCATGTAAACCCTTCAGAAGTGCTACTTCACAGAGTGGTTTGGGCTGTGCCTATTCTTTTTGTGATCGTCTACTTGAAATCAAGTTGGCATACTAATTTCAAGGAATCTATCACTTCTCGTAAAGAGTTACTTTTCTTGTTGTTGACAGCTACTCTTATAACTATTAATTGGGGAACTTACATTGTTGCCGTAAACCTTGGACGAGTAGTTGAGGGTTCTATGGGTTACTTTCTGGCGCCGGTAATCAGCATGATAGGGGGTTATATTTTTTTCCATGAAAGAATTTCCAGATTAAAGCAGTGGTCGGCTCTGCTTGCATCAGTGGGAGCTTTGTATTATGTGTTGAGTAGTGACTCGTTTCCATGGTTGGGTCTCATCCTTGGATTCAGTTTCGCTTTCTACGGGCTCGCGAGAAAAGCAATGGTTACTTCGGCAGTGCCTGGTCTTTACATTGAAACTTTATTACTTTTACCAGTAGCCTTTGTATTCACAATATGGATGTATTTTTATCAAGAAGTTTCCTTTCTTAATGTCAATTTAACTACAGATGTATTATTAATCTTGGCGGGCCTTGTTACTGTTGTTCCTTTAGCACTTTTCACTATTGGAGCAAAACTTCTACCTATGACAACAGTAGGCATATTATTTTTTGTTACCCCTACAATTCAGTTTTTAGTTGGTTATTTGTTGCATGACGAGCAAATAAACATTGACCAATTAATTGGGTTTATTGGTGTATGGATTGGTCTCGTACTTTATTGTTATGCTTTGATTAGAAAGGCATAATTGGCAGTATTATTGGTTTGATTTAATATATAGACTTACCTTGACCCTGTGTTAAGATAAGACGTTTTTGCTATATAGTTTAAGGATCAAAGTAGTGCTTGGAGAAGATTTTGAAAAATACTGACAGCATGCATCCCACAGTGTTTAACGCACTACATACCACTAACAAGGTTGATTTAGAAGATCTCTACAAGGTTTGGGCTGAAAGTTATGACCGTGATGTTGTGGAAGTAATTGGTTATGTTGGTCATTCGATAACTACCGAACTATTACTTAAGTATGTAGATAATTTCAAAGCCAAAATACTAGATGCTGGATGTGGCACTGGACTTGTAGGCGAAATACTTCACGAGAAAAAATATAAAAATATTGTAGGAATTGACTTTTCTCAGCCAATGCTAGACCAAGCTTTGGAAAAAAATGTGTATCAATCTCTTGATTTAGCAGACTTAACTGAAAAATTGACATTTAAAGATAATACTTTTGATGCAATTGTTTGTGCTGGAACATTTACCTGTGGACATGTTGGACCAGAAGCACTTTTAGAAATGGTACGTGTCACCAAAGCTGGTGGATATATTAGCTTTACTGTGCGTGATCAGGAATGGGATCTTTTACCTTATGAACAAACTATCAAAGAACTAGAAGATAAGAATTTGTGGCGTTGCATGGAGCGCTTAACTACAAAATATAACCTTGATGAAGGTGTGAGTTGTCAGTTATGCTTATATGAGGTAATCGCTTAATTTAAATAAATCAATCAAAATATCAATGTCGATTTCAAACCAAAATAAAGCCTATTTTTTTGCGGCTATTGCGATTTTTTTCTGGTCCACAGTAGCCACTGCCTTTAAACTTTCACTAGAATATTTAGAACCTGTTCAGCTGGTTTTTTATGCAACCATATTTTCAGTCTTAGCTCTTTTCTTTATTCTTCTTTTTCAAGGGAAATTAAAACTGATTCGACGCTTCACAATGGAGAGTTTGTTACGCTGTGCTCTTCTAGCAATCTTAAATCCTTGTCTTTACTACATTATCCTACTTAAAGCTTACGATATATTGCCTGCACAAGAAGCTATGGCAATAAATTATAGTTGGGTGGTGATGATGGTTATTTTATCGATCCCGATTCTAAAGCAAAAAATTGGTATGAATGCATTTCTCTCAATCATCATTAGTTATCTTGGTGTGATTGTTATAGCTACTAATGGCGATCTTTTGTCACTGCAATTTGATAACCCAAAAGGTGTTATTTATGCTTTGATAACAACCGTAATTTGGGCGTTATTTTGGTTGTTTAATACAAAACACAAAAATGATACTGTGGCTAGTTTGTTTTTAATTTTTCTATTTAGTTTGCCTTTTATTGCTTTAGCTGTTCTTTTGAGTTCTATATTTGTGATTCCTTCAATGAATGGTTTTATTGGTGCCGCTTACGTTGGACTCTTTGAAATGGGAATTACATTTGTTGTTTGGCAATTGGCTTTGAGAATGACTTCGAATGTTGCAAAAGTTACTAGCTTGGTATTTATTACGCCATTTATGTCATTATTAATTATCCAGTTGTTCCTTAGAGAAGTTATATTGACTTCAACAGTTGTTGGTATTGTGTTAATTATTTTTGGGTTATTATTGCAAAAGTTTTTCACTAAACAAAACACTAAACTTAGTTAATCAGATGGTTCTTGATTTGATTTCTCTTATGGGTATATACTGAGTTTAAATTTATACGAAAAATAATTATGGGCATAGTAGAAATACCAAAAAAAGATAATTCAAATGACCTCGAGGCTGGCTTTCAGATTTTGGATGATTTTGCGAGGTTTGATCAGAAAAATGATGTTTTTCGTCGTGCTTGGTGGGACGACTCTATTAAAAGCAAAAAAACCAAGCTGTTCTACGCTACTTATCGTGAGCCATTAAAAACCTGGCGCAAAGCAGACGGCTATACACAAAAAGACTATGCACTAAGAAATGCTGCCTGGCATGTGAGCGATCTCTTAACTGAGATTAATAAAGATGACGATCGAAGGGAAGGGTTTTCAGATGCATTTACCCTGCAAACTCCAGTTGCAGATACTCAAATTGATATGGGAACAGAGCAACAGGCAAGCGACGAAATTAAGAAAATAGCACTAGAATTCGGAGCTGGTCTCGTAGGTATCACAAACTACGACAATCGTTGGGAATACAGTAGGAAATTCAGCGATATGAGTGCAACTTCTAGACCTGCTGAAATTCCTGATACTTTAAATAATGTTATCGTTATTGCACAACCTATGGACTATGAACTGGTTAGAACAGTGCCTTCCGCTTTGAGCGGTTCTGCAACTGGGCTGGGCTATTCTCATGATGCTCTTACCGTTCTTTCGCTAACACAATACATACGCAATCTTGGATATGAAGCAATAGGTAGTATGAATGATACATCCTTAGCAATTCCTTATGCGATTAAGGCTGGCCTAGGTGAATACGGCAGGCATGGTTTGTTAATTACTCCGAAGTACGGCCCTCGAATCCGTTTGGGAAAAGTCTACACAAATTTACCCTTAGCTCACGATCAGCCCATTAGGTTCGGTGTCAAAGAGTTCTGTGAAATCTGCAGACGATGTACAAAGGGCTGCCCTGTAAAAGCTATTCCAGATGGTCCTCCATCAAAAGACACTTACAACCAGTCAAATATTCTTGGCGTTAAAAAATGGTCTGTAGATGGTGAAAAGTGTTTTGGATTTTGGGCAGCACAAAACACCGATTGTTCCATCTGTATACGTGTATGTCCTTACAACAAAGACTATTCTCGCTGGCTTCATAAATTAGGTCTCCGACTTGCCGGCACAAGATTACGCCACTTTATTCTGTGGCTTGACGTTAAGTTAGGCTACGGAGAACGGCAAAAGTCCTCACTGTGGTGGCAAGGAGTTCGAGAAAAACTTCTGGCTAGATATTCAAAAATGTTTTTTAGAAAGTAAATTGGCTAAAAAACTTTTTCTGAATTTAAATTAAGCTAGGAAATGTCACAATATTTCACAAGCCTCTTCAAAGTCTAAACGAGGAGATCTTTGACGAACCTTAGTGTCGTCGCCATAACCAATACCGCAGATAAAGATTGATTTAATTTTTTCATTGGGGAAAAATTCTTGGTTTAATTTTTCTTTATTAAAGCCGATCATTGGTCCACAATCAAGGCCAATCGAGCGGGCTGCTATGATAAAGTAAGCACCTTGAAGTGTAGCATTTAATTCAGCTGTAGATTTGATTTTTTGTTCTTTCCCTTCATACCAGGATTTAGCGTTAGTATGAGGAAAAAGGTATGGAAGTTTTTCATAGAAATCAATGTCATAGCTAATAATTACCACAGCAGGTGCAGTCATTGATTTGTTAATATTTCCACTATCCAAATAAGGTTTGAGTCTTTCTTTAGCTTCTTTGGTGCGAATAAATGTAAAGCGAGCTGGGCAACAATTGGCGGAAGTGGGGCCAAATTTCAGTAAATCATAAAGTTGGTGGATCTGCTCATCAGTGATATCTTTATTCAGCCAACCATTCTGACTTCTCGCCTTTGTAAACAATGTTTCTAAACTTGAATTTGAAAGCATATACTGTATCCTTTAATAATGATTAAACTTAACCATTAATTATAAGTTCTTTTGAATAACAATATTTGTTCTAAGATAAGATTTCTAAATTAACAAAAATAAAATAATGATATGGAAAATTGTATTTTTTGTTCTATAGTAAATGGAGACATTCCTGCTGATAAGCTTTATGAGGATGACAAAGTTGTAGCATTTAAGGATGTTAATGCACAAGCGCCAGAACATTTTTTGGTAATACCTAAGGAACATATATCTACCCCCAACGATGCTACGGATGAAGCGTTGTTAGGAAAGATGAGTATAACGGCATCAAAGATTGCCAAAGAGCGTGGATTTGCTGAGCAAGGTTATCGACTTGTTATGAATTGTAATAGCCATGGTTGTCAGAGCGTTTTTCATATTCACTTGCATTGTTTGGGTGGTCGCCAGATGTCCTGGCCACCGGGTTAATTAATAATACAACTTGTTGCTAATTCATCATAACTAATCACTGAGTTGAATTAAAATAACAACAATTCACATAGATATATTATGTGTGATTTTCATTAAGTAAATAATTAAGGAAAGAATGAGCCAAAACGGCATTGAAAGACAGAGCGTTGGAGTCTATAGTGAGCGCGCTTATCTTGATTATTCAATGTATGTTATTCTTGATCGCGCTCTTCCATTTATTGGAGATGGCTTAAAACCAGTTCAAAGGCGTATTATCTATGCGATGAGCGAGCTTGGTTTGAAATCCACAGCAAAGTTTAAGAAGTCAGCAAGAACTGTTGGTGACGTTTTGGGTCAATTTCATCCTCATGGAGATAGTGCCTGTTATGAGGCTATGGTGATGCTGCCCCAACCGTTTTCTTACCGCTATCCTTTTATTGCTGGACAAGGAAACTGGGGTGCTCCAGATGCCCCTAAACCCTTTGCTGCAATGAGATATACTGCATCTAAACTTTCTCCATACGCTGATCTACTTCTCAGGGAGGTTAATCTTGGTACTGTCAATTGGACTGATAATTTTGATGGCACAATTCAGGAGCCACAACAGTTACCTGCGCAAATTCCCAACCTGTTACTTAATGGAACATCAGGAATTGCTGTTGGTATGGCAACAGATATGCCACCCCATAACCTTATAGAGATCGTGACAGCTTGTATTCAATTACTAGAAAGACCTTCTACTGATTTGGATGCTTTGCTCAAGATATTGCCTGCTCCTGATTATCCGACAAATGCCTATATTGTTAGTACTAAAAATGAGCTCTACCAGATGTATGAGACTGGCAATGGTTCCGTCAAAATGAGAGCAAGTTATATCAAAGAAGACGGTGAAAGTATCATTGAGGCACTTCCACATCAAACATCATGCGCCAAAGTCGTTGCTCAAATCGCAACCCAAATGCGCAATAAAAAGCTACCCTTAGTTGAAGACCTTCGAGATGAGTCTGATCATGAGAATCCAACTCGAATTGTAATTGTACCTCGATCAAATAGGGTCGATTGTGAGCAACTGATGCTGCATTTGTTTGCTACAACGGATCTTGAAAAAAAATATCGAGTCAATATGACTGTTATCGGATTAGATGGCAAGCCACAGGTTAAGCCTCTCATTCCATTACTCAAGGAATGGTTGCAGTTCAGAACGCAGGTAGTTGTTAACCGACTTCAGTTTCGACTCAATAAAATTTTGGAGCGATTACATATTCTTGAGGGCTTATTAGTCGCCTACCTTAACATTGATGAAGTAATAGCTATCATTCGTAGAGAAGAAAAACCGAAGCCAGTTTTAATTAAACGATTCAAGCTTAGTGAAATTCAAACAGAAGCTATCTTGGAATTAAAGTTACGTCATTTAGCAAAACTTGAAGAAATTAAAATCAAAAGCGAAGAAGAATTGCTTGGAACAGAGCGAAAAACAATTGAGTTACTTCTTTCAAGTGAAACTCGTTTGAAAACATTTATCAAGAAGGAATTAAGAGTTATCGTTGAGGAATCTGGAGATAAGAGACGCTGTCAAATTATTTCAGATGTGCCTACTGCTCAGGCATTTAATGACCAGGACATGGTTCCTGCTGAGAACGTCACAGTAGTATTAAGTGATAAAGGCTGGGTTAAGGCCGCCAAAGGTCATGAAATTGACCCCGTGTCTCTTAACTATAAGGCTGGAGATACATATCTACAAAACGCCAAAGGAAAAAGCAATAAAATGGCATTTTTTATAGACTCTACAGGTCGTTCATACACCTTGCTAGCAAGTAGCTTGCCAAGTGCTAGAGGTCAGGGTGAACCATTAACTGGAAGATTGACACCATCTATAGGAGCTGAATTTATAGATGTGGTGATGGGTGATGATGAGCAACTTGTCCTACTTGCCTCAGATGTAGGATATGGATTTATATCAAACCTAGGCAACCTTAGATCTAAAACCAAGTCTGGTAAAAACGCCATCACATTACCTAGTAAATCCAAAGTTATGAAAATCGTACTGGTTGAGGATCTTGAGAGTCAATACGTTGCTGTTGCAACTAATAGAGGGAGATTATTGATATTTCCAATAGCTGAACTACCTCTACTTTCGAAGGGCAAGGGTAACAAACTAATTCAGATTCCAGCTACCGATTTAACCGCAAGAAAAGAACTTATTACAGGCCTGTGTGCCCTTAATGAAACTCAAAAGTTGCGAGTATATTATGGAAAGAGAAAGACACTTTATAAGCCTGAGGATTGGATTCATTTTGTTAGTCATCGTGCAAGACGCGGAAAAGAATTAAGACCTGGTTATGTAACAAACATTGTTTATATCACGGCAGAAGACTAATCTAGCACTGATTCTGGGTGTAATTCTGAGTTTCAAACAGGTATAATCTTCTTTTTTTATGAATTTTTCCGAAAATGTTCGTCCTAAAAATTGTAACAGACTTCGCATCTGCCCATTCTCTGCGTGATTATCCTGGTGATTGTTCGAGACTTCATGGCCATAATTGGCAGGTAGAGGTGATGGTCTCTTCTCAAGTACTTGATGAATCAGGGATTGCAATAGATTTTCGGGACATTAAGAAACAAACCAAAGCGGTGGTTAAAAGGTTGGATCACCAATATTTGAATGAGATCAAGCCTTTTGATGTTCTCAACCCAACAGCTGAAAATATAGCCAAATATTTATTTGATGAGATTAGTATATTGATAAACGATAAAAATGTTAAAGTGAAAGAAGTCTTAATTTGGGAAACACCTAGATCTGCAGTCACTTATTCGGAATAATTAAAATGCAAAGTAAAAACTTACCAGATACACAAAACACTACAGATATTCGCAATATTGTCATTAACGAAGTCGGCATTAAGGATATATTGCACCCCATTAATTTTATTAATCGTGATCAAGAGTCATTGCCGTCTGTGGCTAATTTTACAATGACTGTTAGACTGCCAGAAAATGTTAAGGGTACTCACATGTCAAGATTTATTGAAATATTAAATGAAAAGGAGTGTGCCTTTAGTGTGCAAACTTTCATGAATTTAGTTCAGACGGTGGCTGACAAGCTTAACTCAAACAGTTCTCATATTATTGTTGATTTTCCATTTTTTCGTAAAAAATCTGCACCATCTTCAGGTGTTGAAAGTTTGTTGGACTATCATGCTACCTTGAGTGGCAAAATCATTGACGGCAAGACTGATTTATCGGTGAAGGTTGTTGTACCTGTTACAAGTCTATGCCCATGTTCGAAAAGCATTTCAAAATACGGTGCACATAATCAGAGGTCACACATAACAATAGAAGCTAAAGCCTCAGAAGGGTCTGACCTATATTTAGAGGATTTGATTGACTTAGCAGAACAAAAGGCCTCAAGTGAGTTGTATGCTGTTTTGAAACGTGAGGACGAAAAAGTTGTCACAGAGAGAGCCTATGACAACCCTGCCTTTGTTGAAGACATAGTAAGAGACATTGCTGTTGAGTTAAATAACAATGAAAAAATTGATTACTATTGTCTTGAGTCAGAAAATTTTGAATCTATTCATAATCATTCTGCATATGCAATGATTACAAATAAAAAATAAAGTTCATGAAGTACAATACTGACAACGTTCGAATAATATCGAGCGCACCTATGGTGTCACCAAATACCCTAATAAAAAAATTTCCACAATCTGCTAAGGCTTCAAAGGGTGTTTCTAGTGCTAGACAAGCAATTAAAGAGATACTTTATGGTGAGGATAAACGCCTTATGGTTCTTGTTGGTCCTTGTTCGATTCATGATACTAAGGATGCAATAGAATATGCCAACAAGCTTGTGAAATTAAAAGAAGAGTTGGATGAAGATCTTTTTATTGTGATGCGTGTTTATTTTGAAAAGCCACGAACAACTGTTGGCTGGAAAGGTTTAATTAACGACCCCTATCTGGATGAGAGTTTTGATATTGACAAGGGTCTTGCTACAGCTAGAAAATTACTTTCAGACTTGGGTAAGATAGGTATTCCAGTTGGTGTTGAGTATCTAGATGTTCTTACTCCTCAATATCTTTCAGATTTAATTTCTTGGGGCGCTATTGGTGCAAGGACAACAGAAAGTCAATCTCACAGAGAGTTGGCTTCAGCTTTATCTTGTCCTGTGGGTTTTAAAAATGGCACCAGTGGTTCGTTAGACATTGCAATTGATGCTATTTTGTCAGCCAATAGCCCTCATCATCTACTGTCAGTAAATAAGGACGGTGGCATTAGTCACTTTAACTCTATAGGTAATGAAACAGCTCACATTATTCTAAGGGGAGGTAAAGATGGGACAAACTACTCTAAAGAGCAAGTTGAAAGGACCTGCGATAGATTAAAAAGTAAGGGATTGGTCTCAAAAGTAATGGTAGATTTTTCTCATGCAAACTCTGAAAAACAATTTAAAAATCAACTGAAGGTGGGTGCTGATGTCGCTTCTCAAATTGAGAACGGTTCGGAGTCAATTTTTGGGGTCATGATTGAATCACATCTTAATGAAGGTAATCAAAAAGTAGGGCCATTGTCCTCACTGAAATACGGGGTCAGTATTACTGACAGCTGTATTGGTTGGAATGACACTGAAGAGCTATTACGTGCTCTTGCAAAGTCGGTCAAAATTCGCAACAATTAAAACAATTTTTTTTACCTTTTCTTTGCTCAAAATGGCTAATTTTTTGGTATGTTTTTAGCTCATCTAGGGTAAAATAAAATCTAGTTCTCTTAATAGGTTTATTGTATGTCTGACGATACCGATTCTCAAAAACTTTTTGAACCAAAATACCCTATAGTAACGATAGAAGATGAAATGCGTGATTCCTATTTGGAATACGCTATGAGTGTCATTGTTGGTAGGGCTTTGCCAGATGTTAGAGATGGCTTGAAGCCTGTCCACCGGCGTGTTCTTTATGCCATGGAAGTGCTTGGAAATGACTATAACAAGTCTTACAAAAAATCTGCTCGAATTGTTGGTGATGTGATTGGTAAATATCACCCTCACGGAGATACAGCAGTTTACGACACAATAGTGCGCATGGCGCAACCTTTCTCGATGCGCAACACTCTTGTTGATGGTCAAGGTAATTTTGGCTCCATAGATGGTGACCGAGCGGCAGCGATGCGTTACACTGAAATTCGCATGACTAAGTTGTCTCATGAACTTCTTAGGGACTTAGACAAAGAAACAGTTGAATTTATTGATAACTATGATGGCTCAGAAAGTGAGCCGTCTGTTTTACCAACCCGTGTACCTAATTTATTAATTAATGGTTCCTCAGGAATTGCCGTTGGTATGGCGACTAATATACCAACTCATAACCTTACGGAAGTTGTTGAGGCCTGTCTTCATTTCATTGACAACAATCAAGTTACAGTCGATGAACTTTTAGAAATCCTGCCTGGACCAGACTTTCCAACCGCAGGAATAATCAATGGTGCCGATGGTATTCGTGAGGCTTACGAAACAGGCAAAGGAAAGATTTATTTACGTTCGAGGTCACATGTCGAGGGAGAAGACAAGCAAAGCATTGTCGTCACAGAGTTGCCTTATCAAGTCAACAAAGCCAGACTGATTGGTAAGATTGCTGAGTTGGTCAAGGAAAAGAAGATTGATGGCATTACTGGTCTCAGAGATGAATCAGACAAGGATGGCATGCGTATGGTTGTCGAGCTACGTCGAGGTGAAGTGCCAGAAGTGATGCTTAATAATCTTTACAAACTAACAGAAATGCAAACTGTTTTTGGCATCAACATGGTCGCTATTGATCATGGAATGCCAAAATTAATGAACCTTAGGTCGATTTTGGATTCCTTTATTGCTCATAGAAGAGAGGTAGTCACTCGTCGTTCTATCTTTGAACTCAACAAGGCAAAAGATCGCGCTCATTTATTGGAGGGTTTGTCCGTTGCGCTTTTCAATATTGATGCCATTATCGAACTCATCAAGGCGGCACAAAATCCAACTGAAGCTAAAGAAGGTTTGATTTCGCGCACTTGGAAAGGCTCAGTGATAAAAGAGTTAATTGGTAAAAGAGATATGGCTCAATTCAAGCCTCAGGATTTAGAGCCAGGATTAGGTCTACAAAAGAACGGTGACTATCAATTGTCAGAGAAGCAGGCACAAGCCATTCTTGATTTAAAACTCCATAGACTGACTGGACTAGAAAAAGACAAAATATTTAATGAGTTCAATGAACTATTAGAAAAAATAAAAAACTTAAATATGAAACAACCTTTAACGGCCTTAAATCTACAAAAGTATTGGAATTTAAAAAAATTGAAAATATATATAAAGTAACCGTTGACTTTGTTAGCGAAATAATCACCTGTGTTAAAGATAAAAATAATAAGATAATTGAGGGTAATCCAGACACAATAAAGATTGTTAATGATGTTTGGAAATTTTCAAAAAATATGTGGAGCCAAGATCCCACATGGTACTTAGTCGAAGCATCAAACAAATAGTGAAAAAAAGGCATACCGCTACATTCAAAGATAAAAAAGATTGGATAGATTTTACAAAACAAATTGATAATGTTGGTATTAAAGCAGTTGATCTCTTACAGGAAAATATACAAACAAATAAAGTTCCAAAATTAGATTTACACGGATATTCACTAACCGAATCTAATAAAATAGTAAAAAAATTTATAATTGAATCCTCTAATCGCGGATATAAAAAGTTATTAGTTGTAACTGGCAAAGGATTAAGATCCAAATCTTATAACAATCCTTATGTTTCGGAAAAATTAAATGTTCTAAGATATTCTGTTCCAGAATTTATAAAGTCAAATTCAAGCCTAATGAACAAAATTAAACAAATCAGTGAAGCAAATATTGAAGATGGTGGTTCAGGAGCTTTTTATATATATTTTAAAAATTAGAGAATAAATTTAGATAAGTCTGAATCTTTAACAAGTTCATCCAAATTTTCCTTTACATAATCCGAGTTTATAATTATTTTTTCACCACCTCTATCTGTTGCAGTAAAACTTATATCATCAAG
>ERZ724564.17-NODE-17-length-14550-cov-2.493517_pt1 | contig 14550 bp, 18 predicted proteins | sample MGYA00375858_ERZ724564 | MGnify/ENA primary metagenome ERZ724564 (study PRJEB28725, sample SAMN03264856) | marine sediment metagenome | biome: marine pelagic biome; feature: marine oligotrophic desert; material: ocean water | place: Pacific Ocean:North Pacific... | reverse complement strand
ATATAGAATACAAAAAAACTATGAGGAGGCAGATAGTAGCAGGGCTAAAATTGCGGAGAAGAATATCATTTTTGTTGATCATAAAAATAAGACTACTTGGATAAAACAAGAAAAAATTAAAGCAGAATAATTATTTTTTTGATGCACTTACAAGAGAAATAACGTCCCTATCTCGTAATTGATAATTTGTTGGAACCCTCAAATTATATCTTAGATCTTTTGCATATAGAAGACCCTTGATTAAATCTGAATGAATCTCCTTTGCCAAGTCAACAATTGTAGAACCATCTTTTAGCAATATAAGATCTGGAAGTACGCGACCCTTTTTATCAGAAAGTTTTTCTGGTATAGCAACAGGATAAATGGAATTCATCTTTAACAATTTGAAAACTGTGACGTTGATTGCAAATTGGACCCCCGTATGCATGAATTCCCCCATAATGTCACTTTTGATAAAATCGAGAGCGTCTCTTTGTTTTTGGTTCAGCTCGTTGGCTTTTAGAATGTCAAATTGTTCTGAGCCTGGTGAATATTTGATCAGTTCCTTTTGTTCCGCACGTCTAAGGCTCAGCTCGCTATCGGCACTTGCTGGAACAACAATCATATCATTGTATCTTTCACGTAGACGCTGAAAGTTTTTACCCGCACCCTTGACATCTATTTTGTTTGCTACAATCAAAGTTGGTTTAGAAATTCTTCTAAGTTCGGCTGAAAATTTTTTGCTATCATGAATGTCATAATTTTCAATATCTTTTTCTTCAAGTTTAGTAATCTTTAATGCCTCTTTCACATGATTCTTTTTTACACCAAGACCTTGGTATAGTTCAGTTAATGCATTTACTGGATCATTATCAGACTCGGTTATTTTTTTAAGTTTATCACGGTTACCTTCAAGAATTTTGTGATACCACATATTCAACTCTTCTTCAATGTCAGCAAAGTCAGAAACAGGATCACCAGAACCTACTTCAGCTATACGTCCACTAGAATCAACACCACCAGATGCATCTACAACATGTAACAGAGCATCCGATTGTGATGCGATTGAAAGAAATTGGTTGCCTAAACCTTTTCCTTTCCATGCGTCTTTAATTAGTCCCGGTAAGTCAATTAATTCAATCGGAATATACCTCCATCCATCTTTGCATTTAGAATTGTTTGGGTTATCGTTTACATTAAATTCAGAATGTACACAAAGCGCAATAGCATAACCAACAGAAGTTGATGATTTTTTAGTGGTAAAAGGATAGGTTGAAATTTCATCCGATGACAATGTTGATGAATTAAAGAATGTGGTTTTGCCAGTGTTTGTCTTACCAATGAGACCAATTTTTATTGGCATAAGTAAAAACTGAACACAAATTATTTATCTTTGCTGTCTTGGTCTACTTTATTTTTGAGTTTGTTGCATGAATTTTCTAACTCAGAAATCATCCAACGTATTTCACTTAAATCTTCTTCAGTTAGATCATCATTCCATTTTTCCAATATAGTTTTGGAAATCTGAGAACAGTTGTACAATAATGCCCAATATGGATGATGTTCAGCTGTTGAATCTGCTAGTTCTTGAATATCATATAATGCTCTTTCCGCGCGTGATACTGGATCATCATTAGGGTCCATGATTAGAAAAGGCGCTGGTGTTCAGCTAGCATACATCTGTTAAAAATAACCATAATTCCATTACTCCTTGCTAGTTCTTCAGCCTCAGAATTATGAATACCTTCCTGGAGCCAAATTACTTTTGGTTTCTTTTTAATTGCGTCTTCAACAAATGGCAATACATCTTCTGATGGTCTAAAAACATCCACCACATCAACAGGATGGTCCAATGATGATACATCTGGATAAGATTTTTTTCCTAATATCTCAGTAGCGTTAGGGTTGATGGGCGTGATGTCAAATCCCTGCTCAGATAAATATTTTGGAACAAAATGTGCTGCCTTAGCAGAATGCTTAGACATCCCAATAACAGCTATTTTTTTTAACGAAAATACTTGTTTGATTTCTTCGTCAGTATGAGAATCTCTTTCCATGGATCTTATAATAGAAATTAGTTTTTATAATTTTTAGTATAGAACCTAATGATGCTTACTTCATTTGATAATTTCAGTTTCCTCAAAATTCTTTCATTTTTGAAGGCACACAAATCAGAGTTTTTATCCGGACAGGACATGAGTGATGTTCTAAAAATAAGTAGAGTCGCTGTATGGAAGGATATTAAAAAAATTCGTTCATTAGGATATAAAATAGAATCAAAACAAAATCTAGGATATAGATTGGTAGATTCATCGGAACTTCTTTTACCATGGGAAGTTACCCAAAATTTGAATACTGAATTTTTGGGAAAAAGGGTTTATTATTTTGATACGATAGACACAACACAAAATTTTGCAATGAAAATTGCATCTAAGAGTAATGAGAATGGTACAGTTGTCATCTCAAAAAAACAAACCGGTGGAAGGGGTAGAATGAAACGAAAATGGAAATCACCAGCTGGCGGAATTTGGATGTCAATTATACTTCATCCAAAATTTGATGTCTCATATGCAACACTTGTACCTATTGCAACATCACTTGCATTATGTATAGCAATAGAAAAAATCTTAAAAATTAAACCAGAATTAAAATGGCCAAATGATGTTACACTTAAAGGAAAAAAAATTGCAGGTATATTGATAGACACATCAATAGTATCAAATGAAATTGAAAACATGGTTTTAGGTATTGGGATTAATTTTAAAATTAAACCACATGAATTGGCAAATACGATAAAAAAAACTCCAAATTTTTATGGTGTTGCAACACTTGTTAAAAAAAATGAGAATGCATTACCATTAGTTCAGCAGTTCTTATATGAGTTAGAAAATATTTTTCAATTGATTAATTCCGGACGTATAAAAAAAATCAAAAATGGATGGACCAAAAGATCGTCTACGATAGGCAGAAATATTTCCATTATAACTAATGAAGGCACTTTAAATGGGAAGGCAATAAAAATTGATAGTGATGGTGCATTGATAATTTCTAAGGGTAAAAAGATTGAAAGAATACTTGTAGGTGATATAACACATGATCAGTAGATATATTTTAATTACATTTTTTTGAGAAAAATTAAGTTGGTAATGGGAAGTATGATTGAAAATTCTATAAAATTATTTATGATTTTCTCCATTACGGCAGTACTCTTTGCAGGTTCTGCACTTGCACAAGATACAGATGATCGTATCAAACTGTTTGCTGAAGCTCAGGAACCATTTTTAAAAGGTGAATATGAAAATGCCATAAAAATTTTTGATGAGATACTGGAAATTTATCCTGCAGATTCTAAAATTTTTGAAATGAAGGGTCTTGCACTAAGTAATTTGAGATTGGAATCAACTTTAGCGATGCAACCCCAACAAAATCTATCGCCAGGTGATCCATCTAATTTTAACAAACTATCCATGCTTGAATTTTACAAAGCATTAGAAATTAATCCAAACAGTGTTTTGGCCTTGAATGGTATGGGATTGGGCTTTGGAAATTTTGGTGAATATTCAGAAGCTGAACAATATTTTAAAAAAGCCTTAGAAATAGACCCAGATAACGAAGTAACCCAAAATTATCTTTACTCCTTGGAAAAATTAAGGGAAAAATATTCATTAAATATATTTGAGAATCCTACAATGAAACCTGATTTTTTACAGAAGATTGAAGAAAGAACAATACCATACTGGGTTAAAAACAATGCAGGGTGGTGGGCTGAAGATAAGATAAGTGATGATGACTTTATAGCTGGTATTGAATATCTTATAAAAAATAAAATTATCAGTATAAGCTCGCAAAATAACAAGGAAAATTCCTCTGATGTTATACCATCATGGATTAAAAACAACGCAGGATGGTGGTCTGCTGGACAAATATCTGATGAGGACTTTCTATCAGGCATAAAATATCTTATTGAAAATAGTGTAATCAAAGTTAACGCTCCAACAAATTCTGAACTTGTACAAAAAGAGTTGGAAAGAAAAGCATGGAATTTTGAACAGTACTTAAAAGATATTCAGAATGATATAAAAAATCAAAATAGATATGTTGAAAATATCAACCCGAGTGAGTATGTAATTATAAAATATTGGAAAGATTATAACAAATGGAATCTTGAGCAGTATATTACCAAGGCAGAAGTTTTCCCGGACAGAAATATACGGTTTGACCCAGAAACTGATAGATATGTAATTGAATACAAGGTTTACATTAATGACCAACCACCTGGTCTGCCGATTGATCATGTTAGCACATTAGAAAATTCGTTCAGCTTTTGGGAGAAATATGAATTTGATACTAGTGACAATATAAAAGCAATTATAAATTTTGAGACAACTGGAGCAAAATTTGAAGCAAACGTTTGGGTTACTTGGGTTGTAAGAAATCTGGGAGAAGATGTTCTAGGTCATGCTACTTTAGGGAAAGGTGTAGTAGAAGTAGCGATTGGTAGTTATGGTTGTGATGGTAGCTTTCAACTGTTTGGTGTAGACACAGTTGAACAGATCATGACGCATGAATTAGGTCATTCAATTTCGTTGGGACATTCTACAAATCCTGAAAGTATGATGTATCCATCAATTTCGAATACAGGTTATGCATACTGTTTGTTAAACTAGTTAACAAAAACATAATGTAAAATTGTATTCCACAAAACGTGAGTAAATTAGCTTTAGCTACATACAAACAAACACGAATGAGTAGCAATCATCATTTATATTGTAATTTTGTTATTATATGTAGACATGGAAGATATACCACCTACAAAACAACGTTGTCCATCATGCACTAAAACGAAAATAGTGTTAGATAATACTACTGGAGAATTATTCTGTAGTTTCTGTGGATTTGTCATACCAGAAAAGATCATCGAAGGTGGACCTGAATGGCGTTCATTTTCAGATAGTGGTGTAGATAGAAGCCGCGTTGGTGCTGGTACATCAATTACAATGCACGATATGGGTCTTTCAACTATTATTGGACAACAAAATAAGGATGCAACCGGTAAACCATTAGATTCATCTATGAAAAAATCTATAGAGCGACTTAGAACATGGGACAGTCGTTCTCAGGCTCACTCATCAGCAGAAAGAAACCTTCGCCAAGCACTAAGCGAAATGGATAAAATGAAAACCAAACTTTCTCTTTCAGATTCAGTTATTGAAAAGGCGGCATATATCTATAGAAAAGCAATTGAAAGGAAACTTGTCAAAGGTAGATCTATTCATGGTCTGGTAGCTGCCTGCATTTATGCTGCATGTAGAAATACAGAGACACCAAGAACATTAGATGACATTGCAAACGGAATAAATATCAGAAGAAAAGATGTTGCCAGATGCTATAGGCTAGTTTTCAGAGAACTTGATCTTAAAATACCTGTAGCGGATCCTGTTAAAGGCGTATCTAGAATTGCAAGTATCGCAGGACTTGGTGAGAAGACCAAACGAAAAGCAATCAAAATGCTAAACAAAGCAAAGAAGCTAGGCATAGTGGCGGGAAAAGATCCTATGGGAATAGCTGCCGCTGCATTATATCTTGCTTGTATTTCAGCAGGTGGAAGTAAAACACAAAAAGAAATATCAATTGCCTCTGGCGTTACTGAAGTTACGATTAGAAATAGATGTGCAGGGCTAAAAAAACTCTTATAATATAATAATATTTTATTTTCTAATCATTCATTTAAAAAATATAAAACAAATTATTTAATTTCTGATAACACATCAGATTCCTTACGGCGAGTTATAAAAAATATTCCTAACGTAATTCCAAATTGATAAAATGCATAAAGCAATATCTGAAATGTAGTCGGAACAAAATCTGTAAATTTTCCAAGTAATGATGCAATTAAAACAATAGAACTCAGAATAAAAATAAAATATCTTGCAATGTTATGTATATTAGCAAATCTCAAAAAAACAATTAGTGTAACAGAAATAAATGTTGCAATAACAGTTCCTACACCTGTATTGATACCTATAAGATTAAGAACTAATAAAAATACTTCACCAGTTGTAGATGGAATCGAGAATTCAGATACAGAAAATTTAATTGGATCGGCAAATTTTAGCACACCAAGTATTGCATTAATGGAAAAAAGTACTAGTAATGAGGACGAAACAATTTGTGCATGCCTTTATAGGCTTGGAAAGCGATTACGAATACCTCTACCCATTATTGCGCCCTGCAGTAAGCCAATTCCCAAAACTGCAGCAAATGTAATTAAAAAATTCTGCTCTGCTAAATCAAATATATTCAAATCTTATCCACTTCAGTATAAAATTAAAATGCAATTAATATTAGTGATTGCTGATTAACTTTGTCCTTCAATACCCATCAGGGTTAACGTTGAACGAATTTTGTCTATTTTACGTATTTTCCAAGTTATTGTTTCACGCAGATCCTCTACTTGGGCAGATTCAATTTTAGCCAATATATCATAAGCACCAAATGTACCGTGTACTTCTTTTATACCATCAACAGTTTTTAGTGCAGTTATGACTTGCTCCTCCGAACCAATCTCACAATTGATCAAAATGTATGCCTCTGCCATAGATGTATTACATCATACAAATATTTAACCTGAGATGTATTCTGCAAGATTTTTTATAATGTTATACGTGTATTAATTCAAAATGGAACCAAAAGGTTACGAATTATTAAAAATCGAGACAAAAATTACTGTTCTTGAAAAAGAACTTTCTGCACTTTTTGAAGATTTTAAAAACTACGAATCAAAAAAAGATGCAGCAATGGAAAATTCTGCATATCAAAAACTGCAGAAGATGAATGTTTGTTGTTTAAATCTACTCCAAACTTATAGAGAATATACTAAAAATCTAAAAAACAACGCATGATAAACATATTTTTAATTCGCTAGGTATTTCAAACCCCAAAAATATTCATAAAACATGCAAACAAAAATCGGAGTAGAATTTGAGATAGATTTTGCTCATACCTTAAAAGGTCATCCAAAATGTGGAAAACCACATGGACATACAGCTAAAATAATTGTGGAGGCATCTGGCGAATTAAAAACTGGGTCAACATATGAAGATAACATGGTAATAGAGTTTGATGAGATGAAAAAAATATGCTGGCAAACTATCCAACAGCTAGATCATACAAACCTTGATGGCATGTTTGATTTTCCTACATCGGAAAATATAGCGATGTGGATTTTTGAGAACTTGAAGGAAAAGATTCCTATCTATGGTGTAAAATTCTTCGAGGGTAGCAACAAATATTGTGAGATAACAAAAAACAATGTTTAAACTATTTTTCTAGCCTTTATTTTCTCTAGATGTTCTTTCAAGTTCAGTAAATGCATCTTGTACATCTTTAACAGCAGTACCATCCTCTAATGTACTAACATCTCCAATTTTTTCATTACTTGCAATTGCCTTTAATACACGTCTCATTATTTTACCACTACGAGTTTTTGGTAGTTTTGTTACAAAATAGATTTGTTGTGGTGTAGCAATTGGTCCAATCCCATTCCTAACTATTTCCATAAGTTCCTTTCTTAGTAAACTTGGCTCATTTTTTGTATTTTCCTTTAAAACTGTAAACGCTACTATCACCTCACCCTTTATCTCATCAGGAATTCCACATACTGCAGCTTCTGCAATATCTCTATGTGAAACTAGACTACTTTCTAGCTCTGCAGTTCCAATACGATGTCCTGCAACTTTTAAAATATCGTCAGCACGACCAAGAAGCCAAAAATAGCCATCAGAGTCTTTGGTTGCATAGTCTCCAGGATAATAACAATTTTCAAATTTTGACCAGTAAACATTTTTGTATTTTTCATCATCCCCCCATAACGTGAGGAGCATTCCAGGCCATGGTTTTCTTATTACCAGATATCCCTTTGTATCTGGAGGTAATTCATTACCACGCTCATCAACTACAGTAATGTCAATTCCTGGTATTGGTCTTGTAGCAGAACCTGGCTTGAGTGGAATTGTTTCAAGACCTGGAAGTGGTGAAAGTATCATACCACCTGTTTCTGTTTGCCACCATGTATCAATTATTGGGCATTTTGATTTTCCAATTGTCTTAAAGTACCAAATCCAGACCTCAGGATTTATTGGCTCACCAACTGTTCCCAGAAGTCTAAGTGATGAAAGTTTAAACGAGTTTGGGATAGCATTACCAAACTTCATAAACATTCTGAGCGCCGTTGGTGTGGTATAAAAAATTGTTACACCATATCTATCAATGATATCCCATATTCTTGATGTGTCAGGATAATCAGGTACTCCCTCATACATTATTTCAGTTGCTCCATGAAGAAGTGGTCCATATACTACATAGCTATGACCTGTAACCCACCCAATATCTGCGGTACAAAAAAAGATGTCAGAATCTTTGATATCAAATGCCCATTGGAATGTTGAATTCAAATGAGTAAGATACCCACCTGTCCCATGAAGTACACCCTTTGGCTTCCCAGTTGTTCCTGAAGTATACAAAATGAAAAGTGGATGAGTGCTCTCAAGATGCTCTGGTTCACATTTATCAGATGACCCATTCATTAATTCATGCCAAAGACTATCTTTTGGACCAAGTTGTAAATTTCCCTCAGCTCTTTTTAAAACTACAACATGTTCTACAAAATTAAGTCCGCTTATCGATTCGTCAATAATCCCTTTTAGATCAATCGAATTACCTCTTCTGTACCCCACATCAGCAGTAACTATCACTTTAGATTTTGAATCATCAATTCTGTCTCTTAATGAGGCTGCACTGAAGCCGGAAAATACAACTGTGTGGATAGCCCCTATTCTAGCACAGGCAAGCATAGTAATTGGGAGTTCAGGCACCATAGGAAGATAAATTGTAACACGATCACCTTTTTTGATTCCAAGTGATTTTAGGACATTTGCAAATTTACAAACATCAGTGTAAAGATCTGCATAAGTTATTGTTCTACTAGTACCATCCTCTCCTTCCCAGAGTATTGCGGGTTTTTTTGCTATGTTAGCTTGATGCACATCAAGTGTGTTGTAGGATGCATTGATCTCACCACCGATAAACCATTTAGCAAATGGCGAGTTCCATACAAGAGTTTCTGTCCACGGTTTGAACCATGAAAGTTTTTTTGCCTCTTCATTCCAAAATGAAACATTATCCGATTCAGCATTTCTTCTTGTCTTTGTATCTAAATTTCCTAAACCGATTTTATAAGAATCCATACCCATTGTTTTCAATTATAAAACAAGTAGGTTATTTCTAAATGTTAATAGATGTTCAGATGTTTATGGCTAATTAAAAAACTAAATTAGTTGTTTTGTTCCATTCTGGACATCCAATCAGATTCATTAGATTCTGATGATTCTTCTTGGTTGTCTTGCTGGTCAGCATGGGTTTGTGGAGCTGATTCTGAGTTTTCTGCTGGTGGTTTTGGTAAAACATATTGTTGCCCTGCTAAAGTATCGCCTGATGAATCAAGATAGGAAACAGCAGATTCTTGTACCATTTCTTTTTTAGGTTGAGTTAATTCTATACTTTCCAACGATAGTTCCTCAATGCGCCTTTGTACATTACCAACTTCAACTCTTTCGTGTGATAATCGTTCAAGAAGGTTGTTACAGTGTTTCTGTATAGTTTCAAATGTAGAATCAGATATCTCTTCACTTTTGAATTGTACTTTTGCATCAAACATCATTACTTTAATTATTCTTTCTTGGCTATCTAATTCTTCCAAACGTGCTGATAATTCATCTCTTACTTTTGATTCTGCTTCATCTAATTCCATCAATTTTGTTTTGCATTGGTCATGAATTACGTCTGCATCAGATTGTGTTGCATCATTTTCTGACATAATACCCATCAATGCATTAAGACGTGAAAGTGTAAGCCTCTTTTGTTTCAAAATCTTTTGTGCGTCTATCCTCCATCCTGGAATATAGATCACAACATCTCCTTGTAACACAAGCTGTTCGTATGGAATTTGTTTAAGTCCTTCTGATCCACAATCGATGCCAACTGTCTGAATTTGACCATCGATATGAGTAAGTGTACCCAGTACATTTCCAATAATAGTGCCATACATATCCTTCACAGGTCTGCCAATGATTGAGACTTCTTCCTTGGTCATACGTGATAGTGTAATTAGCCATATAACCTACGGAGTGTAAAAATCGTTTCCTGATTTTGTAAGAAGAAATTAACTAATAATATAATCGTGCGTGAGAATTCACAATTTTAAAATTATGATACATCCAATAAGCCATATGATTGACAAAAACGAGTTAAACCAAATTCTGGCATTTGTTTCAAAAAAATGGACTGATCTAAGTCGTGACCCTGATAATAAGGCGCTAAAATCATTGCCCAGTGCTTTCTGGATGAACTCTCTTGGTGGCCCAACTAACAACAATGGCAGATGGGTTACAACAATAATGTATACTGAAAACGAGGATGAAGCAAACAGATTCAAAGATGTGTTGATGAGATGGCAATCCAAACCACAACAGCCAAAATCACCCGATTTGGTTCAAATAAAAGGAACAAAAGAAAACTCTGAAAATAAAAATTAGTTTAGACAGACACGAGGATTTTTTGGCTCGAAACTGATCGTGTTTTTTGTTACGCTATAATTTATTACACCACAAATGATGATTAAACAATGCAGGAAAAATTTTCAGCTTCTGAAAGAAAAAAACTTTTAAAACATTTCTCGAATATTGATAATTCTGTTTTTGTAATTACGACGCCTAAACAAGTTGATCGAGGTGCACTCATGTCTAGATATAGCAGAACGGATAAAACTATGCGTAGAATATTTCTTGATGAGTTTTTAAAAAATCAAAATCGTGGAGAGGAATTTTACAAACGTGTTCTGCTTGAATATGGTGACGATTCAGTTGCTGAATTAGGTAGTGCACAAATTGCAATCGAAGGATTATCCAACATTGCTGTGAAAAAAATTGAGGATAGAAGAATTGGGTTATCCTATTTAGAAAAATCATCAAGGTATGTAGCTTGGGATAAAAAATTAAATGGTAAATACAAATTTTTCCGTGAGCCAACTTTAATGAAATCACGCTTTGCTGATGACTATTTGGAATCATGTAATTTGGATTTCAACATATATGCAAAGAATGTCCAGCCAATGTTAAAATTCATACGAGAAAATGATCCTATTGAAAATTACAAATTTAAATCACAAGATGGCACTGAAAAGAAAATTTCTAAATTAAAGAATGAAAATGACATAAAATCTGCTAATATGATTTATCGTGCTGCAACGAAAGCAAAGGCATTAGATGTTTTACGTGGACTATTACCTGCATCAACACTAACTAATGTTGGTATAACTGGAAATGGACGTGCATTTGAATATCTTATAACAATTCTTTTTAGCTCTAAATTGACTGAAGAAAAACAACTTGGAATTAAAATTAAAAATGAACTTGATAAAATGATCAAATCATTTGTCAGTCGTTCAAATGACAAATATGGAAAGGCATTACAAAAATATTTCAATGACATTAAAAAAATTTCGTATAAGGCATCTAGAAATAATATTCGTGGTAAACCAATTCTTGGAAATAATGTAAAATTAGTAGAATTTGAGCCTGAATTAAGATCAATAAACAGTATTATCACCGCATTAATTTTTGAACAATCTCCTAGCCTTTCATTTGACCAAATTTTTAAAAATGTGAAAAAAATGAGTAAAAAATCAAAAATTAAGATTGTTGGGCAGCTAATCAATGCAAGGCAAAATAGAAGGCATAGACCCCCAAGAGCCTTTGAAATGACTGGTTACACATTTGATCTGCTAACAAACTTTGGAATGTTTAGAGACCTTCATAGACATCGAGCACTTACACTTGAAAGACAGTTACTTACAACAGATCATGGTTTTGATACACCGAATGAAATCATAGAACTTGGAATCGAAAAAGACTTTGATGATTGTATGTATCTAACCAAATCTGTTTTTCAAAAAATGAGACATAAATTTCCAGAACAATCCCAATACATTGTAAATTTTGCCTACAATTATCCATATTATATGCGCTTTAACCTACGAGAGGCAACGCACCTAATTGAACTAAGAACAGTACCACAGGGTCATGCAGACTACAGAAAGATTGTACAAGAAATGTATCGCTTGATTAACAAAAAACATCCAACATTATCAAAAATCATGAAATATGTTGATTTGAATCAATATGATTTAGAAAGATTTGAATCTGAGAAACGTACAGAAGAAAAAAGAAAAAAAATTGAATGATAAAGTTTCTAAAACAGATAATGAGTGGAAAAGCCAACTATCATCAGAGGAATATAGTATATGTAGGAAAAAAAATACCGAAGCCCCATTCACGGGAATTTATTGGGACTGTAAAGATAAAGGGACTTACAAATGTACATGCTGCGGTCTAGAACTTTTTTCATCTGAAACAAAGTTTGATTCTGGAACTGGTTGGCCTAGCTTTTCTCAGGCATTAAATAATGATAACATTGAGTTTGTGAAGGACACCAGTTACGGTATGTTAAGGACTGAAGTAAATTGCAAAAAATGCGGTGCACATTTAGGGCATGTTTTTGATGATGGACCGCAACCAACTAAACAAAGATATTGTATTAACTCGGTCTCTCTACGTTTAGATAAGTTAGACTAAATAATCCATTGAGAATTACTATACCATGCGAATAATACTTTGTGGCTTTGGGGTTGTTGGTCAAAGTTTTGCAAAACTACTGGAATCAAGATCTGAAGATTTGTATGCAAGATATGGACTTAAACCAAGAATCGTAGGTGTGTTCGATAGAAATGGTAGCGCGATAGATCCTTCAGGTCTAGATATTAATAGATTAATTGATGTTAAAAAAAAATATAATTCTGTAAAAAAGTACGCTGATACAAAAAATAGTATTTCAGGAATTGAAATAATTAACGATTTGGAGGCAGAAGTTCTCATTGAGACTACTGAGAGTAACTACAAAGATGCTGAACCTGGAATGACGCATATTGTTAATGCGATGAAACGAGGTATGCATGTTATTTCAGTAAACAAAGGTCCATTAGCACTTGCATTTCCCTCACTGATGGAAATTGCGGCATATAACCAAGTTCTTTTTCGGTTTAGTGGAACAGTTGGTGGTGGTACACCAATTTTAGATTTTGCAAAAAATAGTTTGAGAGGTGAACGAATAGTTTCATTTTATGGTATACTGAATGGTACTACAAACTATATCCTAACCAACATGGCAAATGGTATGTCATTCAATGATGCTCTAGACGATGCTAAACAGAGAGGTTATGTTGAAGCAGATGAATCGCTTGACTTAGATGGTCTTGATGCTGCTGCTAAGCTTGTAATTTTGGCAAACTGGATAATGGGAATGAAAGTTGTAATGTCTGACATTAAAAGAACTGGTATTAGAAAAATAGATAGTGCAGATATAAAACATGCTGCAGAAAAAAATTCTGCAATTAAATTGATTGCATCATGCAACAAAGAATTGACTGTCGCTCCAAAAGAAATTCCCACTGTTGATCCTTTATGTGTCAGTGGAACATTAAATGCAATTTCATTTACATCTGAGCACTCAGGAACACAAACAATTATTGGTCGTGGTGCAGGTGGTATTGAAACAGCAAGTTCTATTTTACGTGATTTGATTGATATTAGAAATGAGAGTACAAAAACTTGAAATCAAATCTGATATCAAAAAGTGAAACATCTAAAATTTTAGAGCAAATAAATTCACAGTGGAAAATTGAATTACCTAAACAAAAAAATATCAAAACGCATGAAGTGGATGAAAAAGGAGTTATAATAACAGGTGATGGAATAACTGCAGTAAAGATAGGTGATGATATACTACCTTTCTTGGATGATATACCAATTTTAGAAAAATTTCCATATGTTACAGTTGACATGGGTGCTATCAAATTCGTATGTAAGGGTGCAAATGTAATGAGACCTGGTATCACAAAATTTTCTGACTTTGAAAGTGGTGAGATAGTTTGTGTTATAGAGGAATCACAAAAAAAATTTCTAGCTGTTGGCAAAGCAAAAATGTCAAGTAAGGAATTGGACGAAACAAGTAAGGGAGAAGTGATAAAAAACATGCACTACGTTTCAGATAATTTTTGGGAATCTAAAAAAGAGATAAAATACTAGGAGATTTTTTCAGTAGTTTCTTTAGCGCCGTCTTTGTTCATCACTAAAACATCAATATTGTCACCACTCGCTGAATCCCTCATGCTAGCAGCACGAACTGATTTCACAGCCAGTTCAACAGCTTGTGCCTCAGTAAGATCCTTTTTGTATTGTGGGTCCAAAACACCTAATGCCATTTCTGCTCCTGTACCAACTGCTGCATAATCATCAGGTAATACTGAGCCAAGTGGATCTAAAGTGTATATTGTAGGCTTGTCAACCAGACCGCCTACAATTACCTGCGTCAATAATGGAAAGAATCTTCTTTCATAACTCATATTTGACATCATCCTTGCAATTGTGCTTCGTCGTACTTCACGCATAAACTACATTT
>ERZ724564.15-NODE-15-length-14896-cov-5.372672_pt1 | contig 14896 bp, 16 predicted proteins | sample MGYA00375858_ERZ724564 | MGnify/ENA primary metagenome ERZ724564 (study PRJEB28725, sample SAMN03264856) | marine sediment metagenome | biome: marine pelagic biome; feature: marine oligotrophic desert; material: ocean water | place: Pacific Ocean:North Pacific... | reverse complement strand
GTATGACAGACTTTGGCGAAGTGGGATATGGTGGACCTGCACCTCCTGACAAAAGACACACATATGTCTTCAAACTATACGCATTGGATTCCAAACTAGTACTTACTACCGAGTCTACAAAGGTAGATGTTGAAAAGGCAATGGAAGGTCACATCATAGAACAGACACAACTTACAGGCACATACGCGCCTTGAAAATTTAATTCGGTTTTTCTGCTATACGCAGTCTTGCGTATTTATCATCAGTAGAAAATTTTGCTGGATGCACTAATGTAGTTTTTTTATTACATTTTTTGCATTCATCTTTTAATGTATATCGTCCACACTCAGAACACTTTCTTAGCTGAAACCGCATTATTCCCCACCAGTTTTTCTAGATTCTTCTCTCGTGAATTTAAAACTACCCTTGTTTTTTTCAATATTTTTTTGTATGTCTTCTAAGATAGGCTTAAGAGTTTTTTCTGCAGATTTAAAATCAGAAGCAGTTACACTTATTCTATATTTTGGGGCTCCTATGTACAAAATTTTTACGTTATCTTGATTTGTCTTTTCAAAACCTTGTAAGCTGTTCTTTATGGTTTCCACTCCATTTGAGCTATTATCTACTAATTCTAAAATACCTCTAATTTCGACTGAAGGCAGTTTAATTTTCATACTTACTTCTTCAATTACATCCAAAGTTTTTTTAGGTAATTTCAAATCGCCAAAAACTTTAATTCCGTTTGTAGCAATGTCAACAACTCCATCATAAATGGAATCATATTTTGAAAAAATCTTGTCTTCTAGTTTTTCAACATCATCATTTGATAATTTTGTTTTCTCTTGCACACTTTTAATAATACTTTTTCCTTTTTCGAATCGTTTTACATCAACAAGTTTCTTTTTTTGTTGATCCCTTGAAACCTGTTTAAGTGATAAATCAATTTCTTCCCTACCTTCCTTAATCCTCTTTACAAGCAGAACTTTTTTCTCTCCCGATTTTACAAATTTGTTAATATTTCGTACCCATCCATGTGCTATTTCTGAAGCATGCAAAAATCCCTGAATATCGTTATACTCATCTAGAGTTGCATAAGCACCATGAGCTGTTATCTTACTAATTGTAGCAACAACAATTTCTCCTACTTCCGGTAATTCATGTACTTCAGTTGTCATTTGCTGTATTTTTTTAACTAGGTAATTTATTGTTGCTGTCTAGAAATCTATTCCTTTCTTTGCTTTTATACCAGATTTGAATGGATGTTTGATTTCTTTCATTTCAGTTACAAGATCTGCTAATTCTATGACTTTCTCTTCTGCATGATTGCCTGTCAATACAAGATCAAGTTCAGGTGGCTTTGACTTTATGAGATCTATTACATCATCCAAATTCAGTAATTTCAGTTGTAGTGCATAGTTAATCTCGTCCAGTATAACAACGTCAAAGTTACCCGACATTATCTTTTCCTTACTAATCTCCAGCGTATCGCGTGCCGCCTTTTCGTGATCTTCGCGTGGGCTTTTGTCATCTAAAATACCTACAAATCCCTTGCCTGCCGTAATCAGCTCAAATTCTGGTGCTAACCTTTTTGCAGAATCGAGCTCACCATAATGCCAAGAGCCTTTTACAAATTGTATCATGCAAACTTTATGGTTGTATCCTACAGCTCTTAGTACAAGTCCTAGTGCGGCTGAGGTTTTTCCCTTGCCTCCACCAGTATATACTATAACGAGTCCCTTTTGGCTCACGTTTACTTTGAATTTTCTCTAAACTAAAAAGATTGATAGTAGATGAAATTCCTAGACAAAGAATTGAAGATTCCAAGGTTAGTTGTTGCTGGGGTAACCAGCGGAGTTGGCAAGACATCGATCACATCCGCGATAATTTATGGGATCAAGAAACGTGGCTATAGTATACAGCCATTCAAGGTTGGTCCTGATTATATTGATCCCAGTTATCTTTCTGCAATATCAGGTAAGGACGCAAAAAATTTGGATGTATGGTTAATGGGAGAAAGTGAGTTACTACATAGTTTTGTAAAAAATTCCACATCTGATATTTCTGTAATTGAGGGCGTGATGGGTTATTATGATGGGTTTGGTGGAAAGACAAACTATGCTAGTACACATCATGTTGCATCGCTGCTAAAATCTCCTACCATTTTAATTTTGGACGCAAGCAAAACAGCACGTTCCATTGCTGCGACTGCACTAGGGTTTGCAAAGTTTCATCGTAATTCTAGGATTGTTGGCATAATTTTGAACAAAATTGGCAGCAAGAAACATGAAAGTATGTGCAAGCAAGCACTTGCAAGCCTGAAGGTTCCAATACTTGGATCTATACTAAGAAATTCTGAGAGCTTGGAATCGCGACATCTCGGACTTATTCCTGTAAAGGAACAAAGGTCACTACAAAATAAAATTAGGAAAGTTTCACGTGAGATTTCTGACAGTCTTGACATTGATAAAATAATTCAGATTTGTAAAAACGTATCAGAACTTCCAAAGGTTCAGCCAAAAAAAATCAAAAAACCTATAGCTACGGTAGCGGTTGCACTTGACTCTTCGTTTAATTTCTACTATCATGACAACTTGGAGGCGTTACGTAGGGAAGGAGCAAAACTAAAATTTTTCAGCCCAGTAAGCGACAAAAAAATTCCAAAATGCGATTTAATCTACATTGGAGGTGGATTTCCTGAAGTTTTAGGGCAATCACTTGAGCGGAACACAATCATGAGGAAGATGATAAAAAAACATGCTGAAGAGGGAATGCCAATCTATGCAGAGTGTGGGGGACTGATGTATCTGACAAAATCGATAAGCTTTGGCAAAAAAAAGTATAAGATGGTAGGCTTGTTCGATGCAGAAACTCAGATGACGAAGAAGATGACGCTAAACTATACCGAAGGGAGAATCACATCAAGCTGCTTGGTCTCTGGTCCGGCAAAGTTTCGTGCACACGAGTTTCATTACTCAAAGATTGGCAATCTAGCAAGAGATGCTAAACTTGTATATGATCTGAAGATCGGCGAGGGGATATCTGGTAAAAAGGATGCTCTTTCTGAATACAATACGCTTGCATCATACTGTCACCTGTACTTTGACAGCGCAAAGTATGCTACAAAACTTGTTAGCAAGAGAGTTTAGATTGGTTTCAGTTTAGCTGAATTTTTTAATAAATAAAAACCTGAACCAGTCATAACAATTCCAACAATTGTCCAAACTATATCAACTTCAAATCCATCAATTCCATATATGTAATTGAATGGTATGGCTACAATAATTCCAATAATTATAATACAGATAGACGCAGCTTTTTTGCCAAGCATCTACTAATTTTCCCGTAACAATTTGAATAATGCATTAACAATTGACGCAGCGCAGGAACTTCCACCCTTTCTACCAATATTGGTGATAAACGGAGCATCAATCTTTTGTAATTCTTCTTTAGATTCCACTGCAGATACGAATCCTACAGGAATTCCTATAATTAATGCAGGTTTTGTAACTTTCTCTTGAATCATCTTGATTACTTCCAGCAATGCAGTTGGAGCATTACCTATTACCACAACTCCGCCATTCATATCAGAAGCTGCAATTCGCATGGACATCTGTGCTCTAGTTTTGTCCTCTTGCCTTGCCTTTTCAGCCAGACCTGGATCCGAAATATTGCATATTATATTATTTCCAAAATCTTTTGGGTTTTGCTTGTTCAACCCACCTATCACACCATTCACATCTGTGATTATACTACAGCCATTTTTCAGCGCATTAATTCCACTTGTGATTGCATCGTCGTGAAAAACTATCTTGTTTTTTCCAGCAAAATCAAAATCTGCCGTGGCATGAATAATTCTTCTGACTATCGGCCATTCCATGTCGCTGTATGGGTGAGATCCAATCTCACGGTCAATGATCTCCATACTTTCATCTTCTATTGATTGTCCCTTCCTAGTTTGCATTTTCTACCTCCTTTGCTCTCTCAACGATCAAATCAATCATTTTTTCATCAGCACCAAGATGCTTTGTAACACAAACCTTTTTCAGATTTGATTTTTCCAGTGCAGGCTTCAAATCATTATTAATGTCAGTCTTAACATGCGCCCCTTCATGTAGAAAATAAAATACTATTACCAAGACATCTGGGTTGTTATTTTGGCAACTTTGTATACCCTGTTCAATGTTTGGTTCTTCAATTTCTAGGTAGCATCTGTCCACATTTTTGTAGCTCTTTCTTAGTTCATCTACAATGTAATTAATTGAGATTCCCGCATTAGGATCCATACTCCCATGACCAATTACTAGCACGTCTACCTTATCTTTTGACAGTGAAATTTCATTTTCTTTTAACGCTGAAACTATCCTACTGTCAACTAGATCTACTAGTGTTCTATGCATAGTCATTGGTTTTGAGACAAGAAACTTGATTTTGGTATCTTTTTGGTACTTCATTGCATCTGCAACTGCTATCTTTACTTTTTTTCCAGGATAGAGAAAATATGGTACAATTGTCATCTGTTCCACATTTTTTTTCAGACATTTCTCCATTCCATCTTCAATGAATGGTGGAACTACTTCAAGAAAACAAAATTCTGTAAAATCATAGTTTCCTTTTTCCCTAACTTTCTCACAAATAATTTCTAGTTCTTCTTCAGCTTCTCTTTCCCTACTTCCCCTATCAATTAACATTAATCCACGTTTCAATTTTGTATCCTCGCTATTGCTATAGTTAAATTTGGAGGAAATTTCTGTTTCTCAACAACTAATTCTCCCCCTGACGATTTTATCGCTGCAGCTTCTGAGACACTCGCTGTTCCTTCAAATGTTTGAACAGTTTTTGATGGATTTGGAGTAGAAATAGAAGCAAGCTCCTCCTTTTCAAAATATTCTATAGTCTTTGATATTTCCTTTGCAAGTTCAGTAAGACCAACTACATCTTTTTCTTTCTTAATCGACACAAATTTCGTAATTGATTTTTCACTAAGTTTGAATTCATTCATGCATCTCATTAAACCGTCTTTGATAGTTTCTTTTGTAGTATCCCAGTGTAATCCAACTCCCACTACTAGACTTGGTGGTCTATAAACCACTGAATTTTGTAACAAATCATCGTCAACAATTTCATCTGTTATGATCAAATACCCCTTTGAATCTGAATTTTTTAGTTCATTGATTGTAGGATATACAGTAACATTGGCTGGTAGCTTATCTCCCCACCAATCTTTTCTTCCACAGTTTTGATACACACCAATTTTTTCCTCGTTGACCATAAACGCGCTAATCTTAGTTACATTGGAGTCATCATCAATCTTCCACCCAAAATCTTTTCCAACAAGATCTACCGCAATGGTTTTGTTTACATCAGCTGCTGTTGTTATTACAGGTGTTGCACCAAGTCTGTCTGCAATGTCGTTTGTAAGTTTGTTTGCTCCACCTAGATGACCAGAAAGTGTACTGATTACAAACTGAGCCTTATCGTCAATTACAATAACGGCAGGGTCAGTTTTCTTATCTTTCAAGTGTGGCGAGATTAATCTTACAACTGCACCTAATGAGAACAAACAAACTAGCGCATCATTTGATTTGAATAATTCTACAATTTTTGTCGATGTGTTATCGCCATACCAGTTAATGCTCGTGTTACCATCAGAGAATTTATTGGGCGCAAATACTTCCCAGGAAGAGAATTTTTCCTTCAGTTCTTTTGCGATCTTAATGCCATTTTTAGTAATGGCTAAAATTGCTACTCTTTCCATGCGTTGATTGTATGCTAGTTTAATAAAATTCCTTACTGTTTGGGATAGCGTGCCAAAACATTCCCATCGAAATTAAACAGTATAATTTCAATAGGGATCTTATTTTCTGAATGACCTCTCATTTGTTTGTAAACTTCTGAACAAATCAAATCAAAGAATCCATCAATATTATTTTCAAGAATAATCTCTTGAACATTTCTAGCAGTATTTGCATTTTTTATTTTCTGAACAACATCCTCATCAGCCTTGCATTTTTTTGCCAATTCTGAGAGAAAATCCATGTTAACTTTTGAGCCCTTTACATGTGTCTGTTTGACACCAGTTGCCATCTTGGCAAATTTCCCGATAAATCCACCAACATGCGCTTTACTCATTCCTTTTTTTGCGCATTGTGAAATTGTATATCCAGAAAAATCTCCAAACTGTACGAATGAATGATCAGGAAGATCAAAAACATTCCTCGCAAAATCCTCGCTTCTTCCACCGGTTGTTAGGACAACTGTGTCATCTCCCATCGATAGTACAACATCAAGCTGCAGTCTAATAGCAGCTGCAAATGATGCAGTTGAGTATGGCATTACAATTCCACTTGTTCCTAGAATTGATATTCCGTCAACTATTCCAATTCGAGGGTTGTCAGTCTTTGGTCCAAGCTCCTTACCCTTTGGAACTGATATTATTACCTTGATTCCATTTTTTTCTAAAATTTCTTTACCAACTTCAGTTAAATTTTCAATGATCATTTTTCGTGGAGTTGGATTAATTGCAGCTTGGCCAATATCTAATCCTATTCCAGGTTTTGTTACTCTACCCACACCTTCACCACCATCTATTTCAATGGAATTTGGGTTTGGTGTTAGTTCCAAGTCAACGACAATTTCTGCACCATGCGTTACATCTGGATCATCACCTGCGTCTTTAATTACCGAGCAATGCGCCTTGTTTTTTTCAAATTCACAACTATTGATATTAATTGTGATTCTAGATTTTTTTGGAAGTAAAACATCAACCGATTCAGTTTTTTTCTGATTAATAATTGATAAAACAGCCGCAACTGAGGCAGCTGCAGCACTTGTACCAGTAGTGAATCCAGTACGTAAATTACCTTTAGGTTTTTCTGGCGGATCCACGATGAATAACTAATGATATCCTTAAAATCAATTGTTGTGTGATTTTTTTCATGTCAAGCATATCTAGAGGTATAGTAGTTACTGGCGCTAATGGTTTTGTAGGTAAAAATCTAAGAAATTTTCTTCACAAAAATAAAATCAAAGTTTTAGGAGTTTCCCGAAAAAATTTTCGTAAACATGCCTCTGAAGTAAAGATAACATCTACAAATCTCTTAGAACCAAAACTTCAAACTAAACTAAAAAATTACGATGCTTTGATACATCTAATTGGTATAGGAAGGCAATCATCAAAATCTACGTTTGAAGAAATCAATCTCAATCTGACAAAAAATGTAATTAAAGCGTGTAAAAATGCAGGCATTAAAAAAATTATTTTTATCAGTGGTCTTGGTGTTTCTAGAAGCAACAAGTCAGATTATTTTGTTTCAAAATACAAGGCTGAACGCGAAATAATTAACTCTGGGTTAGATTATACTATATTTCGCGCCTCTTACATTATAGGAAAAACAGACTACCTAACCAAAGCTCTTTCCAAGCAGATGAAAAAAGGTGTTATTATCATTCCAGGTTCTGGCAAATATAGATTACAACCAATATCTGTGGCAGATGTCGCAAAAATTATCCTAGAAGCCATTAATGAGAAAAAATTTTCTAAAAAGATTTTAGATCTAGTGGGACCACAAAAAATGAGCTTTGAAGATTTTGTGAAGCTTTTTACTAAAAATACCAGTGTAAAAATTCAAAAAATCAATCTAGAGAGTGCGTATGATGAAGCAAAACGTAATCCAAGAAGTGTTTACGGTTTAGAATCACTAAACATCCTAGTTGGAGATTACACAAGTGATGGAAAACAACTTAAAAAATTATCTGATGTTAAATTAACAACAGTTGCAGAATTTTTACAGTCCAGCCGCCTTTCTTAGCTCTTCAGCTTTGTCCGTCTTTTCCCAGGTAAATTCTGATTCATTTCTTCCAAAATGACCATAGCCTGCAGTTTTTTTGTAAATTGGTCTCTTTAGGTCTAGATGAGAAACTATTGAGGCCGGCTTCATGTCAAAGTGTGAGTTTAGAATTTTCTCAATTTCCTCTTCAGGTATTTTGTTTGTTTCAAATGTGTTAACCATCAACGACAACGGCTGGCAAACTCCAATGGAATAAGCAATTTGTATCTCACATCTATCAGCAAGACCTGCAGCCACTAAATTTTTTGCAACATATCTACACATGTAACATGCTGACCTATCCACCTTTGATGGATCCTTTCCTGAAAATGCACCACCACCATGTCTTCCCATTCCACCATAGGAATCAACAATGATTTTTCTACCGGTAAGGCCTGCATCACCATGCGGTCCCCCAATTTCAAATTTTCCGGTTGGATTTACATGAATTGTAATATCTTCGTGCCACCAATTTCCACAAACAGGCTTAATCACTTTATCAATAATCTGTTTTCTAATCTCTTCATTTGATATTTCAGGATCATGCTGCGTTGAAATGACAATGGTTTCAACCCTTTCTGGTTTGTCATCTACATATGCGACAGAAACTTGAGACTTGCCATCAGGTCTAACCCATGCTAATTCTTTTGATTTTCTAACATCAGCAAGTTTTTTTGTAAGCTTATGAGCCAGTGATATTGGTAAAGGCATAAACTCGTCAGTTTCATTTGTTGCATATCCAAACATCAATCCTTGGTCTCCTGCACCTTGTTCCTTTTGTGTTTGTGATACCGTTACTCCTTGAGAAATATTTGGGCTCTGTGGATCTATTTTCAAAATAACTTTACAGGTTTTTGCATCAAACTTCAATACAGGATCGTCATAACCAATTTCCGCAATAGTATCCCTGACAACTTTCTCAATGTCAAACTTACCTTTTGATGTGACCTCACCAGCAACTGCAACAAAGTCTGTTGTTACGAGTGTCTCAACCGCTACCCTTGAATCTGGATCCTGCCTAAGAAATTCGTCCAGTATTGCATCAGAAATGTGGTCAGACACCTTATCTGGATGACCTTCAGTTACTGACTCTGATGTGAAAATATAGGTTTTTGACATTTGTAATTATAGTTTAAAGTTCATTTTCTAATTTGATGAACAGCACGTTATTTCCCCGCAAAATTACTCTTCCAAACTTCTCAACAGCCTTTCCATCTTTTAGTTCTTCAGCATCAGTCATTATCAAATTCATATAAGAATCAACATTATCTATTTTACCTTTATACTCAACATCATTTTTCAATCTAACAATAACGCTTTTTTTTGTTTGTTTTTGTAAGGTTGTTAATGGTCTTTTTGCTGTTGTTTGTGACACTTGTTATCCACTTAATGCAATTTTCTTTGGGTACTATAATTAAAGCCTTGCCTATCGATTATTTAGGAAAATCTCTTTAGTTTTTTAGCGTAAACAAAGACATGATCGAAACAGGATTAAAAGAACTTGATAAATTTCTTGGCGGTGGTATTAAAGATGGATTAATTACTAGTATTTCTGGACAAAGCGCTACAGGAAAAACGCAGTTGATATTCCAAATTTGCGTTAATGCTTTACATAATGGAAAAGAGATTCTTTTCCAAGATACGATCGGTGAGTTTAGACCTGAAAGACTTGTTGAAATGATGCAATTACAGAAAATTAATTCATCATTACTTGATAAAATCAAGGTAAATCGTATTACCAACACCGCACAGCAGATTGATTGTTTATCAAAAACATCGCCCGAGAGATATTCTTTGATTATAGTTGATAGCGTAACGGATCTTTTCTCATTTGAGTATTCAAAAAAAGAACAGTCTCTTGAAAAATATATTTCCTTTATGAAATACATGCATAATTTATCAAGCATTGCCATTGACGGCAAAATTCCTATAATTGTTACTAACATTGTTAGAACTGTTAACAAACATGAAAAGGAAAACTTGGAAGAATCAATCAGCATGTATATACATACTAAAATTAAACTTTCAAAAAATAATAATGGATATTCATGCCAAGCCATTTCTCCCTTTGCAAATAAACAATTTCAATATACTATAACATCGAAAGGTCTTACTGATCAATCTTAATCTATTTAATATGCTAGGAATGTGTATATTCAATGGCAGAACTTTTTGATTATATTCCTATTATTGGAATTATTTTATTTGCTGCAGGGATAGTAGGTGCAATAGTTTATGAGCGACTTAGAACAAAAAATATTGAAGAGTCATCCTCCTGAAGCTTTTCTAGAAGAAAAATTTCACTCATTAGGATTCGAACAGTTAACTGATATCCAAAAAAGAGCTTTACCAATAATTCACCAAAAAATTGATTCATTAGTTATAGCGCCAACCGGTTCCGGTAAAACGGAATGCGTAGTAATTCCTACCTTTTCCCAGGTAAAGGAAACAAAAAAGCAGGGAAAGATCAAGGTGCTTTACATTACACCGTTAAGAGCACTTAACCGCGATGTTTTTCGACGAATAACCAAATATGCTGAATTAGATGGTCTAACAATTCAAGTTAGACATGGCGATACACCTCAATCACTTAGAAAAAAAATTTCAGACTCACCACCCGATGTATTAATTACAACGCCAGAAACACTTGTCATCCTTCTTACCCAGCAGAAAATGTTAACTGCACTTTCTGAATTGGAACGAGTCATAATTGATGAAGTACATGAGCTTTTGTCAAGTGAAAGAGGTTCCCAACTATCAATAAGCCTAGAAAGGTTACAACTTAACTCAAACCAAAAAATCATCCGAACTGGCTTATCAGCAACTGTTGGAAATATTGAGGATGCTGGACATTTTCTTGTCGGAACAGAGAAACCATGTAAGATAATTCAGGATAAATCAATGAGAAAGTATGATGTTGAAGTCAAATTTGTGAAAGGCTCAATATCTGAAGTAGCTGATTCAACTATTCAATATATTGAAAAATCAGGCATAAACTCTCCAATTCTTTTGTTTACTAATACTAGGGGCGAATCTGAATTTTTAGCTTCAGTACTAAGAGAAAAGACTTTGATGAATATAGAATTACATCATGGCTCATTATCAAAACAAGTTAGAGAAGAAACAGAAAGCATACTTCGGAGTGGGTCAAGTGGTATAGTTGTATGCACATCATCTCTTGAATTAGGATTAGATATTGGTTCGGTAGAACTTGTAATTCATTATGGCTCACCACGTCAGGTATCAAAATTAATGCAACGAATAGGCAGAAGTAAACATTTCCGAAATTCTTCTGCAAGAGGGCTAATTATTACAAATAGTCCTGATGATGAATTTGAAACAAAAGCAATCCTTGATAGAATAAAAAATAGTTCTATTGAAGAACAAAAAATTCATAACAAATCTCTTGATGTTTTGGCTCACCACCTAGTAGGATTATCACTGCAGATGGGAGAATTGTCTATTGATTTTGCGTATAAAATAATCAGACAAGCGTATCCATTTAGAAATATAACACTAGCTGAATTTTGTAGCGTTCTAGAAATCTTAGACAGTATCTATATTTTGTCGTTTGACAGAAAAAAAATGAAATTTTGGAAGACACGAAAAGCATTTAGATATTATTTTGAGAATCTTTCAACAATTCCAGATATTTTAAAATTTAAAGTGTTTGATTCAGTAGGAAAGAAGATCATAGGATCCTTAGATCAAAGGTTTGTAGGCGATCATGGTGAAGCGGGCAACATATTTGTTCTACGTGGAATGCAGTGGAGAATACTGAATATTGACGAAAAAGCTTTGCAAGTCAATGTTGAACCAATAAGAGGTGAACGAAAAAACGTGCCTTACTGGGAGGGAGAAAACATTCCCATAGATTACGATACTGCACAAAAAGTTGGATTATTTAGAAATAAAGTGAAACATGGTTCGTTAACAATGCTTAACAAAATAATTCCAGAACTAGATTTTAACATCATACCTGATGAGAAAACTATTGTAATTGAATCTGTAAGAACAGATCGTAATGTTGTTATTCATGCATGTTTTGGCACAAAAATTAATTCAACTCTGGCAACTATACTTTCTTCACTACTAGAATCTACTCTTGGATATGTTGTTCAATCAAGATCAGATGCATATAGAATTGTTTTGGAATCTAATGCAAGAATTAGCAAGAAGATCTTGGTCGAAGCTTTAACTGAAGAATTTGTTCTTCGTGATGTTGTAACTGCATCTTTGGTTGGAACACATAATGTTAATTGGAGAACATGGTGTGTTGCAAAAAAATTTGGAATGGTAGGTCGTGGTGCTATTTATGATAGAAAATCTGGCCGTTTTATTTATGAGCGGTATCAAAACACACCTGTTGTTATGGAAGCATTAAGGGAGTTATTCCATGATAAATTTGATCTAAAATCCACTGAAACCGTTTTGAACAGAATTAGAAACAACAAAATTCAGATTGAATGGGTTGATGTTGACAAGTTTTCCAAATTAGCAGAACCACTCTTAGATCACGCCACAAAATATTATTCATCTCCAGCAAGTGTTGATAAGGCAATTCTTGATTTAGTAAAAAAGCGATTGTTTAAAACCAAACATCGGCTAATTTGTGCTCGTTGTGGCAAATGGCAACTAGCCATTATTACGGAAGAAGTAAAGAAAAATCTTAGTTGTAAATATTGCAAAAGCAGGCAAATTACAACCACATTTTATTCAGATTATGATTTGATTAAAATCATTCAGAAAAAACATAGTGGGAAAAAACTTTCAGCCGAAGAAAATCATAGGTTTAAGCGAGCTTGGAAAGTTGCCTCGTTGGTTGAAACTTTTGGTAAAAATGCTATAATCGTATTATCTGGTTATGGTGTTGGTGCTGACACTGGCGCAAGGATTTTACGAAATATGATTGACCAAGAGCTTATGTATAAACAAATTTACGAAGCCGAAAGGCAGTATGTAATGACAAGAGGTTTTTGGGACGATTAGTTCTTTTTTACAACAGCTGAAAATGGAGTTAAAAACAATTCAGTTCTCCCTTCAAGTCCAGCTTTTGCGTTAACAGCAGTCACAGAAATTATTTCACCGCTAGAAAGACCATCTAAAAGAATAGCTTGGTTTCTCCATCCCTTAATCCAAATCTGACCACTATCATCTTCAACAAACATTTCTGATAGCAAGATTGTTTCTCCAGTTTTTGTTTGTACCTCCCGCTTTTCTGGTTCTTTCAAAATTATGGCTTCAACACAGTAATTATTTTCAGATTTAATCTCGGAGATTTTTGTTCTCAGATCTGATAATGATGGTATGCTTCCATCATCATCAATTTTTCTTACAAACGAATCATTGTTTATCGTTACAGCATTACCAAAGACTTGTGCTGGCATGCATTCTATAACATCTCCAGCACTAATAGAATCTAGCATATTTGAAGAGTCGGTCAAGTACACCGTATTTTTCTTATTGTCTATACCCATTGCAACAGTTTTTCCTCCATCATTTCTTTTCATTGTAGCAACACGTACAATAACAGGTTCTGATTCTTTTCCTCCCTCAATTTCAATCAGCGTTGCCTCATTTCCATGAATTTCAAGACCTTGGTTTCCTATCTTTGTTCTAACACCCAAGAGCCTAACTTTTGCATTCTGGGGAATAACTTTAGGCAAAAACGATTCATCTTTCCCCCATATGACGACTCCTTTTGTGGCATCATCATTTCCTTTCAATCTCATTCTAAGTCCTTTTCCTGGTTCGCCCCGCCGGTTAGTAAATTCTAGTGTAGTTATACTACCATCTATTTTACCAGAAACGACCAGATTACTTTGATTTTCCTTAACCTGACTGATATCAACAGTCAGTTCATCAACTGCAATAATTTTACTTTCTTTATTGGTTGACTCGATATTAGATCCTGAACCAACATTTATCGTTGGACTACCATTAAGATCCGATTTGATATACGCCTTGATTATTTTTATCAAATCACCAGGTTTCAGTTCTTCAATTCCTGGCAGGTTAGCTTTTTCATCCCAAAGCTTGACACTTACAGCCGAATCATTATCATAAACAGTCATAGTTCTAAGTAGGAAAGGAGAACCATCTTTTCTAGAAAATTGCTTTGTGGGTGAAATGTTGAGAACCCTACTTTCAATTGATACGTCCTTAGCACCTACGTAAATATCCTTTAAACTCATTTCAGTTTTCAAAGTCTGCTTTAATGATATCCCTAAATCCTTCGCAATAAGAAAAAGAGCTCCTTCATCTGTCAAATAACCTGGACCTATCTTTTCGATTTTCTGTTTAACTCTATCGTCAATATCTTGTTTGGTTAATTCAGGTTTTTGTTCCTGTATCTTTTCTAATAGTTCTTCAAACTCTGACAAGTTGCTCCCTTCAATTTCTTCTTTTTAGCTCTTATTAACATTTAAGGAGTCTAGGATTTCAAGAAACATGAAATCTATTTTTGCCCGATCGCTTTTCAAATCATATGATGAAATAAATGCTGTAGACGGTATAGATCTTGACATCGATGAAGGACAAATTTTTGGTTTTCTAGGACCAAATGGAGCAGGAAAATCAACTGTGATTAAACTGTTAACCACATTGATCCAGCCAACCAGTGGCAAAATTTCAGTTCTAGAAATTGATACTGTAAAGGAACCATTAAGTATAAGAAAAAAAATTGGCGTAGTTTTACAGCAACCAAGTTATGAACCTACACTCTCAGTAGAAAAATCTCTGGAAAAATATGGAATGATGTGGGACCTTGACAAAAAAACTAGAATGGATAGAACAGAAGAACTTCTTACCGCCTTTAATCTAGTTGAAATTAGAAAGAAAAGAAATGAGGATCTTTCTATTGGTCAGAGAAGGCGAGTCCAGGTTGCACGTGAATTTATGCATGATATGGATTTGTTGTTCTTAGATGAACCTACTGTTGGACTGGATCCAACTGCTAGACGACAATTACTAGATTTTTTAAAAAATAAAGTAAAGGAAAAAACCCTGACAATATTTTACACTATACATGTACTAACTGAGGCGGAATATCTATGTTATAATATTGCACTTCTTAACAAAGGCAAAATCAA
>ERZ724564.11-NODE-11-length-16598-cov-2.091494_pt1 | contig 16598 bp, 18 predicted proteins | sample MGYA00375858_ERZ724564 | MGnify/ENA primary metagenome ERZ724564 (study PRJEB28725, sample SAMN03264856) | marine sediment metagenome | biome: marine pelagic biome; feature: marine oligotrophic desert; material: ocean water | place: Pacific Ocean:North Pacific... | reverse complement strand
AGTTTTTCAGTATTAGAGTTAGGATTAGTTGCTTTAATTTTTTCCTGGTCAGGTTTCGTAAGAACAGGACTTGGTTTTGGTGGTGCGGCTTTGGGACTACCTCTAATGATGCTCGTTGGTGGATCTCCAATTGACTGGTTACCAATTATTGGAATTCATTTATTCTTTTTTTCAGGTATTGCTCTCTTCAACTCATTAAGGGAAGTTGATTGGAGATATCTAAAGAGCTCATTGCCTTGGATTTTGCCTGCAAAAATAATAGGCGTCATTGGCTTAATAAACCTTCCAGCAGATGTGATGACTATGATTGTTTATCTGATCACTAGCTTTTATGCATTTACCTGGATCCTTGATCGTCCAATCAGATCTCAGAAAAATTGGGTTGATAATTTATTATTGTTCTTAGGTGGATATATATCTGGAACTTCTTTAACTGGGGCTCCATTAATAGTGGCAGTATATATGCAACACATTGTTAAGGAACAGTTGCGAAATACACTATTTGTTTTATGGATTTTCCTAGTCTCAATTAAGATGAGCGCATTTATAGTGGTTGGGGTTTATATTGACTGGCGTTTTGCTTTAATGTTAATTCCAGCGGTAGCTATTGGACATTACGTTAGACTCAAAGCTCACGATAAAATTATGGAAAATAATGATCGATTCAAGAGATGGCTAGGAGGAGTGTTGCTGTCAGTTTGTGCTATTGGCTTTATAAGGCTTTTTATTATTTAATCTTCACTTTTGAGAGTTTATTCAATCAAACCAAGAGGTATTTCAGTGGTATGTTTAATTTCTTCAATAGCGAAATGTGAGGTCACCTTAGCAAATTGAACTTTATCAATTAAACGTTTATAAAAGCTGTCATAGCTTTCAATATCACTAAGAACAACTTTTAATTGGTAGTCAATTTCACCGCTCATTCGGTAACACTCTACAACTTCAGGAATCTGTTGGATAGTTTCGTCAAAAATTCTGATTTTTTCTTGATCATGTGTATTCAATGTCACAAAAACCATCGTCGTGACGTTTAATCCAATTTTTTTGCGGTCAACTAAAGAAACAGTTTTACTGATGTAGCCAAGATTTTTTAATTGATTGATGCGCTTCCAGCAAGGCGTAGTTGATAAGTGAACTTCAGTTGAGAGTTGTTGAATGGTCATTTCTGCATTATGTTGCAGCAGCTCTAGCAGTTTGACATCTATTGCATCCATAATCTAATCCAAAAATAGGTAAAAATATAATATTTTTCTACAATTAAGCATTTTACCAGTAAATAAGCATTATTTTTTCTATAAATATTAAAATAATAGAATATATTACTATAATATTTCAATATCTTTATATAGAAGTAATAACATGTATCAATATAGCCCTGAAGATAGTAAATTTTTAGTTGAAAGAGTAGATCAATTTGAGAAGCAATTAAAACGCCATTTAGATGGTGATTTAGATGCTGCTAAATTTAGAAGCCTCAGATTAAGAAACGGACTTTATATGGAATTGCATGCTCATATGTTGAGGGTTGCTATTCCATACGACACTTTAAACACTACTCAACTTAGAGCGCTCGCCGATGTAGCCGATAAGTATGATCGTGGTTTTGGCCATTTCACGACTCGTCAAAATATCCAATATAATTGGATTGAGTTGTCTGAGATCGCCAATCTTCTTCGTGAATTATCAAGTGTAGGTCTTCACGCTATTCAGACTAGTGGTAAAGCAACAAGGAACATTACAGCTGACCCATTATCTGGTCTGACAGAGGGAGAGATTGCTGATGCCAGACCTTATTGCGAACTGATCCGTCGATGGTTTAATTTACATCCAGAATTTTCTTGGCTACCTGGTAAATTCAAGATTGCTGTTAATGGCGCAAAGTTAGATGAGACAGCACTCAGAGTTCATGACCTTGGGTTGAGACTGGTTCGCAATAAAGAAGGTGAGCTCGGTTTTACTGTTTATGTTGGCGGAGGCTTGGGTGCAGCGGCAATGGTGGCTGCTGAAACAGCATCTTTTGTTCCTGTTGAGGATATCCTGAGTTACCTTGAATCTGCAATGAGAATATACAATTTAAAAGGCCGTCGAGATCATCGTAAAAAGTTACGAATTAAATTTTTAGTTCGGGAGCTTGGAGCAGAAGAATATTCCCGAGTAGTTGATGAAGACTGGAAACAAACCAGAGACGATCCCGAACTGAAGTTAAATTTAACTCATTTATCCGAACTTGAAAAAGATTTTGCTTTGCCAATTAAGCCATTAGTTCGTGATGATTTTGAAGACAAAGTTGATTTTAATTACAGTATATGGAAGAAAAACAATGTTCGAGCTCATAAAATATCGGGTCACAGTATTGTCAACGTATCACTCACAAAACTTGGCGCAGCTCCTGGTGATGCAACTTCAGAGCAGATGCGGATTTTGGCAGATTTAGCTGATCAACACGGTTATAGTGAACTTAGAACAACAAAAAGGCAAACAATTGTTTTTCCTCATGTTCGAAAAGATCAGGTTTTTGATTTATGGCAGTCACTTGAAAAATATGGATTAGCGAGTCCGCACCAGGGAACACTGGCACAGATTGTGGCTTGCCCCGGCGGTGATTATTGTGATTTAGCAAAGGCCGTCTCTATTCCTATTGCAACAAGAGTGCAGCAGCGTTTTGACGATATGGATAAATTGCTTGATATTGGTGACCTAAATATCAACATATCAGGCTGTGAAAACTCTTGTGCACATCATCATGTTGCTGATATAGGCTTACTAGGAATGCAAAAGAATGGAGAGGAGTATTATCAAATAACTGTTGCTGGTGAAACTCTTTATAAAACTGTTATTGGTAAAAAATTAGGTCCTTCTGTTAGTGGCGATAATGTTGTGGATGCGGTTGAAGATATTGTTAATGTTTACTTAGATAATCGTGAAGAGGAAGAAAAATTTACGGAAGTTTTTAAACGTATCGGTATTAAGCCATTTAAGGAGAAGGTTTATGAGTGAGTCTAATGAATTAGAAGCTTTAAGTGCAACTTTAGGAGCTAAGGTTGCAGAATCAAGACCACTTGACACTAGTGTATTAAATAAAGACAACGAAAGTATTAAGCTTGTCAGTGTCGAACAATGGATTGAAAACGTAGATGAATTATCAAAGTTAGGAGTTGGGGTAATCGTTAAACCTTCAGATGATGTAAAACTGCTGAAAGACACTTTGAATGATGTCGCTTTGATTGCACTAGATTTTAATAATTTCGATGATGGTAGAGGATACTCTCAGGCTTACTTGTTAAGCAAGAGGTGGAAATATGCGGAGGAAATTATTGGCATCAATGCACACTTGGATCAATTACAATTCATGCTCAGATCTGGAGTCACTAGCTACAAACTTTTGGAAAGTTATGAGGGCTTTGATGAGCACGATTACACTAATGGATTCAGTATCTGCTATCAAGCAGCAGCAAACAATTCAGGTTTAAAAGAAAAGTTTTAATTTCCCTAGTCTAAAGAAAATTTCTTATAAAAAGGAATTAATTTAGAGTAGATATTGGACAGAATATTTAGTTTAAAATTGCGCTGATTATGAATGAGTACTTGTTAATCCTAGTTAGTACAATTTTGGTTAACAATTTTGTACTGGTAAAGTTTTTGGGACGTTGTCCTTTTATGGGTGTCTCCAAGAAAATGGATACAGCCATAGGTATGGGCTTTGCAACGACATTTGTCTTGACTTTGGCAAGTATTACTAGTTACCTCATTAATACTTATCTTTTAATTCCGTTTGAATTAGAGTACCTTAGAACAATCGCTTTTATCGTAACGATTGCTGCTGTTGTTGGTTTTACTGAATTAGTTGTTAATAAAACTTCACCAGTTTTACACCAATCATTAGGCGTTTTTTTACCGCTCATTACGACGAACTGTGCAGTGCTTGGTGTTGCTCTTTTAAATGTTGGGGCGAGTAATAGTTTTCTCCAGTCAGCAGTTTATGGGTTTGGTGCTGCAGTTGGTTTTTCTTTTGTTTTGGTGCTTTTTTCAGGTATCAGAGAACGTATTGAGTCAGCCGATGTTCCAAAAATCTTTCAAGGAGTACCTATTGCACTTATTACTGCGGGCTTGATGTCTATGGCATTTATGGGCTTTATTGGATTAGTGTAATGTTAGATGCAATTTCAACTCTTTCTCTATTGGCACTATTATTGGGTTTAGGCTTAGGTTATGCTGCGATAAGATACAAAGTAAAAGGCAACCCTTTGGTTGACCAAATTGATGCAATCTTGCCACAAACGCAATGTGGCCAATGTGACTTTCCAGGTTGTCGTCCTTATGCAGAAGCAATAGCTAGTGGTGAGGTAGCAATTAATCAGTGCCCACCAGGTGGTCAGGAGGGTGTCGACGCTCTTGCAGAGCTTTTAAGTATTGATACTTTGCCTTTAAATCAAGAGCACGGAGAAACCAAACCAAAGCGAGTTGCTGTGGTTGATGAAAAGGTTTGTATTGGCTGTACTTTATGTATTCAAGCTTGTCCAGTTGATGCTTTTGTGGGCTCCTCGAAGGTGATGACAACTGTTATCGCTGAAGAGTGTACTGGCTGTGATTTATGTTTACCTGTTTGCCCTGTAGATTGTATTGATATGGTTGAAATTAAGCCCACCATTAGGACTTATGTGCCAGATATTTCGGAGTTAGCCCATGCTTAAGTATAAATATAATGGCGGCTTGAAATTGGATAACCCATATCCAATTAATGAAATTGACTTAATTCGCATACCTCTGCCAGACAAAGTAGTTTTACCCATGCAGCAGCGTATTGGAAACCAGGCGATACCAATTGTTAGTGTCGGTGAGCGCGTTTTAACGGGTCAAATTATAGCGACAATAGATGACCAGCGTTGTGCCCCTGTCCATGCTTCTATTTCAGGTACTGTTGTGGCCATTGACGAGCATGTTTACGCTCACAAGTCAGGACTTAAAGGGCTTTGTGTAACTATTGAATCTGATGGCAAGGATGAGTGGGTTGACACCAGTATTGGTTGCACTGAGCGTTACGAGACTTGTACAGCTAATACAATCTATAACAAAATACGCGTTTCTGGGATTGTAGGGATGGGTGGTGCTGGTTTCCCTACACATACTAAAGTGAGGTTGGCAGAAGGTTGTCATACCTTGATTGTGAATGCAACTGAATGTGAACCTGGTATTACCTGTGACGCAGCATTAATGGAGGCATACCCTACTAAAGTAATTAGAGGTATTGAAGTCTTACTCCATATTTGTAAAGCCGAACGTGCAATTATTGCTATCGAAGATGACAAACAGGATGCCATCGCAGCACTTAAAAAGTTTTGTAATAATGAAAATATCTCTATTGAAGTGATGCCAACTAAATACACTTCAGGAGCCGAAAAATTACTACTTAAATATCTTTTGGGGATTGAAGTTCCTACAGGAAAATTTGCTTCAGACGTTGGTGTTCTTTGCCAGAATGTAGGCACTGTAGTTGCAATGTTTGATGCTGTAGTTGAGAATAGACCTTTAATTTCCCGTGCAGTGACTGTAGCAGGTAGTGCTGTAAAAGAGTCAAAAAATTTGCAAGTTAGGCTTGGGGCAAGTTACGACTACTTGTTGAGTTTTGTTGATATTAAAGAAGGAAGTCACAAAATTAGTATGAATGGTTTGATGATGGGGATTGAACTTGATAGTACCAATTATTCTGTGTCTAAAAATACCAATTGTGTTTTTATTGATCAATTAGAGGAGAGTAAACCAACAAAAGAATGTATACGATGTGGATTATGTAATACAGTTTGTCCAGTCGATTTACTACCTCAACAGCTCTACTGGTATTCTAAGAGTAAAAATATTGATAAAGCAGTTGAATATAATCTTCTAGATTGTATCGAGTGCAATTGTTGTTCTTATGTCTGTCCAAGTCAAATTCCTTTAGTGAATTATTATCAATACTCTAAAGCACTATATAAACAACAAGTTAAAGAAAAGCAACAGACTGAGAACGCTAGAGAGCGATTCGAATTTCGCGAGTTGCGTCTAGAGAGGAACAAACGCGAAAGAGCTGAGATGATGGAAGCTAAGAAAATAGTCTTGAAAGAAAAAATGGCCAAAGATAAAGCACAGAAGGCAGCAATTGAAGCTGCCTTGGAGCGTGTTGAAACTGCTAAATCAGCTCAAGGGTCTCAAGATGACGGTTAAGTTACTCAATACCAATCAAATCATGCGTCAAGTTAGTTATGCTCTCGCATTAGGTGTTGGTGCACAAGTATATTTTTTTGGTTTTTCAGTTTTTATCCAGATTTTTTTAGCTTGCATTACAGGTCTTATTACTGAGGCACTCTTCTTAAGATTACGTGGTTCAGAAATTAAGCCTGCAATTATTGATGGGTCTGTCGTTTTAACAGCTATTTTGCTTGCTATATCTATTCCTAGTATTGCACCCTGGTGGATCATAGTATTGGGTGTTTCATTTGCAGTTATTTTTGGCAAACAGATCTTTGGAGGTTTGGGCAATAATCCTTTTAATCCAGCAATGCTTGGTTATGCATTTTTACTAATCTCTTACCCAATGCAAATGACTCAATGGCCAGCTGACTACTTATCCATGGGTCAAGCTGTTGATGTGATATTTGGTTTGTCTAACATCGATGGTTTAACAGGAGCAACGAGTTTAGATCATTTGAAAACACAATTAACAATGGGTATCTCAATACAAGAGCTCGAGTTAAATTCCATTAGCCAATTGTGGATTAATATTGGCTTTTTGTTAGGAGGTATTTACCTACTTTTACGTAGAATAATTTTTTGGCAGATCCCAGTTTCATTGCTTTTGGGTGTAGTAGTGATGTCAACAGCCCTATACCTAGTAGACTCTGGTCAGTTTACTTCATCACTCTTTCATCTTGTCAATGGGGCAACGATGTTGGCAGCATTTTTCATTGCCACGGATCCAGTATCTGCTAGTACAACACCGTCAGGTAGATTAATTTATGGCTTTTTAATTGGCATCTTGATTGTCATAATAAGGGTGTTTGGTGGCTATCCAGATGCAGTTGCTTTTGCAGTACTTTTGTTAAATATCACTGTTCCTTTGATTGATTTTTATACGCAACCCAAAGTGTTTGGAAAATGAAGAACTCAACCATTATAAAGTCAGGCTTACTGATGCTTATTTTTACTCTCGCTTGTGTATTTATTGTTAGTCTTGCTGAAAAAAATACCAAAGATAGAATTGAAATAAATGAGCAGCAATTACTCATTAAGCGTCTTAATGAAATTGTCACTGAGTATGATAATCCAATTCTGAGTGAAAGCTTTGTTCGGAATATTAACCTTCATGGAATAGAACAGACAGTCACAATATTCCCTGCGAAAAATAATAATAAAGTTTTTGCACACCTTGTTGAACATACCTATCCCAATGGCTATAACGGTAATATCAGACTTCTAACTGGGATTAGTGTTACAGGAGAATTGTTGGGAGTTCGAGTAATTAACCATAAAGAAACACCAGGTCTAGGTGACAAAATAGAAACTCGCAAATCAGATTGGATTAAGAGTTTTACGGGACTTTCATTGAACCAACCTGAAAAATCCAAATGGAAAGTTAAGAGAGACGGTGGTTTCTTTGATCAATTTACTGGAGCCACTATTACTCCACGTGCTATTGTAACTGCCGCTTATCAAATACTAGATTACTTCGACAAGTATGAAATTAAGTGATTTTGATTTTGATTTACCTAATACATTAATTGCTCCATACCCTAGTGAAAAGAGAACCAATTCGCGTTTATGAGTTGTTCAAGATGATTTTATTAATGCAACATTTTCTCAATTAGGTGAATTTCTCAAGCCCAAAGATTTATTAATTCTTAATGACACTAAGGTAATTCCTGCAAGACTGTTTGGACGCAAAGAGTCTGGTGGAAAGGTTGAAATACTAGTCGAACGACTGATTAATGAATTTCAAGCTTTGGCGATGATTAAGGCAAGCAGAGCTCCAAAGATTAGCAGTTACATTGTGTTAGAAAATGACAAACAGGTGAAGGTAATTGATAAAGCTTCTGGACTTTATAAATTAAGCTTTGATAGTTCTATTCTAACTTTGCTTAATGAAATTGGGCATGTTCCTCTGCCTCCTTATATTGAGCGAATTGACATAAAGGAAGACTTAGTCCGTTATCAAACGGTTTATGCAAAAAATGATGGTGCTATTGCTGCTCCAACAGCAGGACTTCATTTTGATGAACCATTACTTTCTAACCTGAATAGTTATGGAGTTGACCACGCATTTGTGACACTTCATGTGGGTGCGGGGACTTTTCAACCAGTGAAAGTTGAAGATATCAAAGATCATCAAATGCACAGTGAGTACTTTGAAGTTTGTCAGGAAACTGTTGATAAAATTGTGAGTACAAAAGCAAATGGTGGTCGAATTGTCGCTGTCGGCACAACTGCTGTTAGAACACTGGAGTCAATTGCACTTCAAGGGGAGCTTTCAAGTGCAAAAGGGGATACGGATATATTTATTTATCCCGGATTTGAGTTTCGTTTGGTAGATGCTATGATTACTAATTTTCATTTGCCAAAATCTTCTTTACTGATGTTGGTAAGCGCTTTTATTGGTATCGAGAAAATGTTACAGATATACCAGTACGCTATCGAAGAAAAATATCGTTTTTTTAGTTACGGGGATGCAATGTTGCTAGAAAAAAAGCTATAGAGACTTTAATGAGAGATGTTTTGAGAGGGCGAAGATTAGGAATGCCAATATTGGAAAGATTAAGAAACTGGCTTTGATTGATGTAGCCTGTGCAATAAACCCAATAAATAACGGACCTATAAGCATTCCACCATACCCCAGAGTTGCGATGCTCGCTATTGCTGTGCCTTGAGGTATATTTTTGTCATTTGCTGCACGAGAAAAAGCTAACGGTATGATGACTGCTATACCTAACCCTATTAAACCACAACCAATCACTAATGGAAGAAGAGATCCAAATGTAACTAAAATTATGGATCCTATCATAGCAACTAATCCAGAGTATCGGGCTGTCTTCGAAGGTCCGATGACAGATACAATTTTGTCACCCATCAATCTCATCGTAAACATACAAATAGCAAAAGCAGTATAACCTAGAGCTGCACTACCTTCATCAATGCTGGCAACGCTAATAAGAAAAATTGCGCTCCAGTCTGCTATAGCGCCTTCACCCAATGAAGCAAAAAACGTTATAAAGGCAACGGTAAGTAAAGGTCCCCTAGGTATTGAAATAAATGGAACATTTTTGTCTCTTTGTCTTTTCTCAGATTGAAAAGGAATTGTCAAAATGCTGAGTGCAAGCAAAAAAATTACAATTGAGCTGATTGTAAAATGTGTCTTTACGCCAAGATTATAGGTCGCTAATAAAACTCCAGAGCCAGCTCCAATTCCTGAACCAAGACTCCACATTGCATGAAAGGATGACATTAAAGGCCGCTCATTTTTACGTTCTACTTCCGCTGCCCAGGCATTCATGGCAACGTCAATTCCTCCATGAATTCCTCCAAAGAATATTATTGCAGCAATAAGCATCCAGATTGAATTTGCATAAGCGATGAAGATAAGGGTTAGTGGAAGAAATATACTACTTGCAAGCTTGGTTACAAATGCTGCACCATAATGATCAGCTGCTCTTCCAAAAATAGAGAATGCAACAACAGCTGATAAACCTGCTAAGAAAATTAATAATCCTAAAGAGGCTGGCGATAAATCATGAATATTTGAAATTGCAGGAATACGTGATGCCCAAGTTCCAAATAAAGCACCATTAATAGCAAAAATCATTGAAACTGCAAATCTACTATTTCGAATTTTAGTCATCAATTTGTGGAACGTTAATGTTATTAATAATCATATATGTTCCTAAAGATAGGTTCTAATTTGCTATAGTTTCCAGCAGGGTTTCGCCAATCATTGCTGGAGTCGGTGAAATGCTTACACCAGCATTTTCCAAAGTTTTAATTTTATTTTTAGCACCACCACTTCCACCACTTATCACTGCACCTGCATGCCCCATTCTTTTCCCTTTTGGAGCTGTCATGCCTGCAATGTATGAAATATCTGGTTTAGTAATGTTATATGAAATAAACTCTGCAGACTCTTCTTCTACGCTTCCGCCAATTACTCCTACCATTACAATAGAGTGAGTTTCTTGAGCGTGTTCGAACAAATCAACACGATCTGTCAGGTTCTTCCCATGCACAGGGTCTCCACCGATACCGATACAAGTACTTTGACCTAACCCAGCAAGAGTGGTTTGATGGACAGCCTCATAAGTCAGTGTTCCTGAGCGTGAGACAATGCCAACACTCCCCCTCTGATGAATATTGCCAGGCATAATGCCAAGTTTACACTCGTCTGGAGTTATTACACCAGGACAATTAGGACCAATCAATCTTGATTTACTGCCTTTAATTATGGCCTTGATTTTAATCATATCTTGAACTGGAATACCTTCAGTAATGCAAGCAATAACAGGCATTTCTGCTTCGATAGCTTCAACAATCGATGCAAATGCAAATCTGGGTGGTACGTAGATCATCGAGGCGTTAGCACCAACTTCAGTCATAGCTTCCTTGACTGAATTAAAAACAGGTCTATCTAGGTGAGTCTGACCGCCTTTTCCAGGAGTTACTCCACCGACTAATTGAGTGCCATATGTAATTGATTGTTGAGAATGAAATGTACCTTGTTTACCAGTGAATCCTTGACAAATAACTTTAGTTTGTTTGTTAATCAGTACACTCATTTTGCCATCTCCACAACTTGTTTGGCTGCCTGCGTTAAATCAGCCTCAGTCATAATATTAAAGTTACTGTCGTTTAAAATTTTGAGACCTTGAGGAGCATTTGTTCCCTCAAGTCTAACAACAATTGGTAGAGTTAGACCTACCTTTTCTATCGCTTGAAGAATTCCCTCTGCAATTAAGTCACAGCGAACAATGCCACCAAAAATATTGACTAAAATTGCTTTCACATTTTGACCGCTCTGAATAATTTCAAATGCCTTTGCGACTCTTTCGGCTGTTGTGCCGCCGCCGACATCCAAAAAGTTTGCAGGAGAGCCACCATGATATTCAATTAGATCCATTGTAGCCATAGCCAATCCAGCGCCATTAACCATACAACCGACTGTTCCATCTAGGGAAATGTAATTGAGCTGATATTCACTTGCGATTCTTTCTTTTTCATCTTCCTGTTCAAAATCTCTTAGGTTAATGATGTCTTCGTTACGATAGAGTGCGTTGTCATCAAAATCAATTTTGCCATCAAGCGCAATAATTTCATTTTGTTTGCTGATGATTAATGGGTTGATTTCAATAAGATTGCCATCATGATTAGTAAAGATGGAGTAAAGCCCGATTAAAGTTTTTGTAAATTGTTCCCACAGTACCGAATTTAAATTGAGTTTTTTGGCAATACTTTGACATTCTTTTATTGACAAGTTACCCAAAGGATCGATTGCATGTTTAATAATTTTTTCTGGTGATTCAGAGGCGACTTGTTCAATATCCATACCTCCTTCAGTAGAAGCTAGGATTGTGATTCTTTCTGTTGAACGATCAACTAATAAGCCTAAGTATAATTCTTTAAATATATCTTGACCCGCCTCAATAATAACTTCATTGATGGGTTGTCCAACTTCATCAGTTTGAGGGGTTACTAGTTTTTTTCCTAATAGTTTTTGGCTAGCTTTCTCTACATCTTCGATACTATTGCAGACTATAACACCACCACCTTTACCTCGACCACCTGCATGAACTTGAGCCTGAACTACCCAGACAGTGCCACCAAGTTGATTGCATGCAGATCGTGTTTCATTGCTATTAGAAATCACTTCTAAATCTGGAACTTGAATGCCATTATGTTTGAACAATTCTTTCGCTTGATATTCGTGGATGTGCATATAATTTGAGGAAAATAAAGGTTAAAATATGTGGGGAAGCATTTTATCATTTTTGTAATGACACCTAGGTTCTATTGACTCAATTGTTTATCTTATGAAATTCAATTTTTTTATTTTACATAGCTAGAAAATTTAGATGGGGAAAACCAGGAAGTGTATCAAGTCAAATTGGATCAAATAACGTGAATTACAGTACGAGTCAGTTTAAAAATGGTTTGAAATTAATGCTCGATGGCAACCCTTGTTCAATTATTAATAATGAATTCTTCAAGCCTGGCAAAGGGAAGGCATATTATCGAGTAAAGTTTAAGGACCTGATTACTGGAAAGACTCTAGAAAAAACTTTTAAATCTGGTGAGTCTCTTGAAGCAGCTGACGTGATGGAGTTGGAGATGCAGTACTTATATAACGATGGTGAAAGTTGGTATTTTATGGATCCCTCTTCTTTTGATCAGTTTGACTTGGGAGAGACGGCTTTGGGGAGTGTAATTAATTACTTAGTTGAACAGGACAACTGTATTGTGACTCTATGGAACAATAATCCAATTTCTGTAACACCCCCAAATCATGTAATTTTAGAGGTGACTGATACTGACCCAGGTCTTAAAGGAGATACCGCAGGAACTGGAGGTAAGCCAGCAACGTTGAGTACAGGTGTTATTGTCCAGGTTCCTTTATTCATCAGTATTGGAGACAAAGTTAAAGTTGATACTCGTACCAACGAGTACTCAGGTCGCGCTTAGGTTAATTAATGCGCCTAAGTGAAAGAGGGGTTGCCTTCCTGCTCTTGTGTTGCTACTGGAATTTAGAGATTATTTGCCGCAATAGGTTTATAATTAGTTTTAGCAGTGTTAAATAATAATTTACATAGCAGACATTGAAAGCTCAAGAAAAACCTTTCTGGCAATCTAAGACGTTATCGCAAATGACTACTGATGAATGGGAATCACTCTTTGATGGCTTTGGGCGCTGCTGTTTGTATAATCTACTAAATAAAGATTCTGGTGATATTTACTTTACAGATGTTGCTTGTCATTGCTTGGATGAAGAAGATAGTGCTTGTCAACACTATGAAGATCGTCAAAGTTATGTGCCTGATTGTTTAATTATTAAGCCCAATTGGGGAGAAAAATTTAATTGGTTGCCCAGCACCTGTGCATATCGATTAATATACGAAGGTAAAGATTTACAAGATTGGCACCACTTAATTAGTGGTGATAGAAATAGTGTTCATTTGGCTGGAATTTCAGTGCGAGGTCGTACTTATAGAGATAATGAAGTTTCAAAAGATCAATTGTTTGAGCATGTGATAACTTGGGTGGATTAAATGAATAAAATCATCATATTAATTTGTGGATTATTTCTTTCACTAACTGTTTTATCTGATGAATGGCCACATGAAAATATATCTAATGCGGTTTTTGCTTTAGATATTGAGGACAGAGTACCAATTAATATTGTTGAAGAGGGCGATAATTCTTTGGGTAAAATCTACTTTTTTACCAATATCCGTAACCTCAGTGGTGAGCGTATTACCCATCGTTGGATTTACCAAGGCAGAGTCATGGCTGAAGTTAGCTTCAATATTAATGGTCCGCGATGGCGTGTATGGTCATCAAAAAACTTGTGGCATACTTGGATAGGTGAATGGAAAGTGGAAGTACTTACTGATGATGGCAGTGTGCTTTACGAGAAAGTATTTAATTACGTGGATAAAGAATGAATAAAGTTGTATTGGCCTACTCGGGTGGATTGGACACTAGTATTATCGCAAAATGGCTACAAGAAACTTACAATTGTGAAGTTGTAACATTTACTGCGGATATTGGTCAGGGTGAAGAGGTTGAGCCAGCTCGTGCTAAAGCTGAGGCTATGGGTATCAAAGAAATTTATATCGAGGATTTGCGTGAAGAGTTTGCTCGTGATTTTGTTTTTCCAATGTGCCGTGCTAATGCGGTTTACGAGGGTGAGTATTTATTAGGGACATCCATTGCTCGACCTCTCATTTCAAAGCGGTTGGTTGAGATTGCCAAGAAAGTTGGTGCCGACGCTATCTCTCATGGCGCTACCGGCAAAGGCAACGACCAAGTTAGATTTGAACTTAATGCCTATGCCATTAATGCTGATATTAAGGTGATTGCACCATGGCGTGAGTGGGATTTGTCTTCTCGTGAAAGTTTAATGAAGTATGCTGAAGAGCATAACATCGAAATCGATTACCAGAAGCAGTCCAAAAAGTCGCCGTATTCTATGGACGCTAACCTTTTGCATATCTCTTACGAAGGTGATATTTTGGAGGATCCATGGCAGGAGGCTGAAGATAATATGTGGCGCTGGACTGTGTCACCAGAGAAAGCTCCTGATAAGGCTGAGTATGTTGAAATTACATACGAAAAAGGTGACATCGTTGCCATTAACGGAGAAACTAAAACCCCTGCAGAAGTGATGGAAGATTTAAATAGCCGTGCTGGTGCTAATGGTGTGGGTCGCTTAGACCTCGTTGAAAATCGCTTTGTTGGTATGAAATCTAGAGGCTGTTATGAGACTCCAGCAGGGACGGTTATGTTGAAAGCTCATCGTGCTATTGAATCTCTTACTTTGGATCGAGAGGCGGCACACTTAAAGGACGAACTTATGCCAAAGTATGCCAAGCTTGTATATAACGGCTTCTGGTTTGCTCCAGAGCGTGAGATGATGCAAGCAGCGATTGATGCTAGTCAGGAAAATGTTAGTGGTATTGTTAGGGTTAAGCTTTACAAAGGAAATGTGTCTGTTGTCGGTCGTAAATCTGACAATAGTTTATTTAGTGAGAAGATAGCAACGTTTGAAGATGATCAAGGTGCGTATGATCAAAAAGATGCAGAAGGTTTTATTAAACTCAATGCGTTGCGTTTAAGGCTCAAGTCCTTAAAGTAAGTATGATAAAAATAGGTATTCTTTCTGATACACACGGATCAGTTCACCCACAAATTGCAGAACTTATGAATAAATGCGATTTTGCACTTCATGCAGGTGATATAGTCGATATAAAAGTTTTACAAAAGCTCAACCCGAAACAAAGCGTTATCGCTGTGAAAGGCAACAATGATGCACATTTGACTAGCCTTGAGGATATAGAAGTACTGGAACTGCCAGGTGGAAAGATTGTTGTTGAGCATGGACATAAGCATGGTCACGAAAAACCATGTCATGATTCATTGAGGCGAGCATACCCAGATGCAAAAGCTATTATTTATGGTCACACTCATAAGCAGGTAATAGATAAGAAGAAAACACCCTGGGTGATCAATCCTGGAGCGGCAGGTAACACTCGAAATTATGATGGAGCAAAGTGTCTGACGTTGACTATTACAAATCAAAATGAGTGGAATATAGAGTCATATATTTTTGATTAATCAAGCTACTTAAATCATTGAGTAGGTTAGTAACTTTATATTAGATGAAACTTATTGAAACTTATTGAAACTTTTTTAATCTATAGATGTTAGAAAATTGTTGCACCAAAGATTTTAATTTCATCATCTTCAACACCTAACACTAGGCGACCTAAGAATTCCCCTGAAACAACATCGCTAGTCTGTTTGTAAAGAACTGTTACGTGGTTGTTTCTTCTCAGGCAGCCAAAAAACTCTCTTTCATAAGTCAAGCTAGTTAACATTTCGTTGCTTGCCCACTGTTTACCAATTTCTACTTCACTTGCTGCCAAAATCATTGCCTTAGAAAAGTGCTTTATAAAGCCAAGGTAATCCTTCTTATTAGAGGACTCAACAAGTTTGTCCCATAAAGGGTCAGCTATCTCTAATATTTCTTCGTCTGTTTTCTCAAGCAGATTCATTTAACGTACTCACAAGTAAATAACAATACTGAAAAGAAGCCATTATTTTGAACTTAATTATTGTCTTCTTTTTCATCAACGATATGATAAAGCGGTGCTTTTTCCATAGTCCATTCGCCAGTTTCAGGATCCCGGCGAGAAACGGTTAGGCAGTGCCAATTATCATCATCCAACTTCATATGGTCACCCCTATAGTAATATCCCGGCCAACGCGTCTCCTCACGAAATAGTGTGTGTTGTGCCACACACTCTGAAGTAATGGTACGGTGTTTTAATTCCCATGCTCGCATAAGCTGGTGTAAATCTTCAGCTCCAACATGTTCGAGATCTTCTTGAAGTGTACCTAGCAATTCGATTCCACGTTTGAGCATATTCCCGTTCGTCATATAGTTAACACTAATACCGCCAACATATTCATCCATAATTTTTTCAAGACGTTGAAGACCCTGAATAGGCAAAAGGTAGCTTGGTGAGACTGTTCCTGCGGTGATCTCGTTACGGCCCACAGTGTAGTTCTCCAAAGGTTTGTATATGATCTCTTTAAGGTCTTCACATTGTTTGTTATTGACTTCTATTTTTTCCTCTCCCAGATCTAGTACATATTTGACTGCAGCTTTTGCAGCAATTCGACCTTCTGTAAAGGAGCCAGAAGAAAATTTGTGAGCGGTACCCCCAACCGTATCTCCTGCTCCAAAAAGTCCATCAACTGTCAACATTCGGTTATATTCCCAAAAATATTCAGGTGGTGAAATATCTTCTGGACCACTTACCCAAGCACCAGAACATGTTGCGTGAGAACCCATAACATAAGGC
>ERZ724564.10-NODE-10-length-16623-cov-0.929195_pt1 | contig 16623 bp, 19 predicted proteins | sample MGYA00375858_ERZ724564 | MGnify/ENA primary metagenome ERZ724564 (study PRJEB28725, sample SAMN03264856) | marine sediment metagenome | biome: marine pelagic biome; feature: marine oligotrophic desert; material: ocean water | place: Pacific Ocean:North Pacific... | reverse complement strand
TGTAAAATTGAGTATGAAGTGGTGGTTTGAAAGTCCATTCTTGGATTTGGTTATAAAAAAGAAGAGTATGGTTTAAATAGTGATACTTGCTCAATAACTAATCGTCTTGGAGAACAGTCAGAAAACAGCAAAGATGGTGTTGAGGAGAGCGAAAGCCATGAGCAGAGTGCGGGTGATCAAGGTCTGATGTTTGGTTATGCTGAGGATTCTACAGATGAATTAATGCCAGCACCAATTATGCTTGCTCATCAACTTGTCAGGCGTCAAGCGGAATTACTATTAGACGGATCTATTCCATGGCTAAGGCCTGATGCTAAGTCGCAAGTCTCTTGTATTTATGAAGATAATCAAATTGTTGGAATTGATGCAGTAGTACTTTCCACTCAGCACGATCGTGACATTTCTCTTGATGAACTGAGAGAGGCGGTAAAGGAAGAGATCATTAAACCTATATTGCCAGAAAAATGGCTTACAAATAGTACCCAGTATCATATTAATCCGACTGGAAACTTTGAGATTGGAGGGCCCGTTGGGGACGCCGGACTTACAGGCAGAAAAATTATTGTTGACACCTATGGCGGCATGGCAAGACATGGAGGTGGTGCATTTTCTGGAAAAGACCCATCCAAGGTAGACAGAAGTGCTGCTTATGCTACTCGTTATGTTGCAAAAAATATTGTTGCAGCAGGCCTTGCAGAGCGATGTGAAATTCAAGTTTCTTATGCGATTGGAGTTGCAGAGCCGACTAGTATTAGTGTTGATACTTTTGGAACTGGAAAGGCCTCAAACAAAGAAATTGAAAACCTAATCAGAGAACATTTCGATTTACGCCCTAAAGGCTTAATAGCAATGCTAGATTTAAAACGCGCAATTTACCAACAAACTGCAAGTTATGGTCATTTTGGCAGAACTGAAGACTCAATTAGCTGGGAGAAAACTGATAGAGCTGAACTGCTAAAATAGTTTCTTTTTTATTTGTTTTTGGTATAATCATATTCTTGCCAAGGGGCGTTGCATTGAGATTTAACTCAATCAGGCTTGGCAATCAAAACGACGCTCATTTTTTTCATTTTTTAAGGAAACAAAATGAGCAATTCAACAATTGATAATAACGACTATAAAGTTGCTGATATGAATTTGGCTGACTTTGGTCGTAAAGAGATTGAGTTAGCAGAGGCTGAAATGCCAGCTTTGATGACACTTAGAGCTAAGTACAACAATTCAAAACCCCTAGAAGGCGCTAAAATTATGGGTTGCATTCATATGACTATCCAAACGGCGGTCCTTATGGAGACTTTGGTTAATCTGGGCGCTGAAATTCGCTGGTCATCTTGTAATATTTTTTCTACACAAGACCACGCAGCATCCGCTATGGCAGCGAATAATATTCCTGTTTTTGCTTGGAAAGGAGAAACAGAAGAAGAGTTTTTATGGTGCATTGAACAAACGATTCTTCATAATGGTAAGCCATGGGATGCCAATATGATTCTTGACGATGGTGGTGACTTGACGAAAATGGTCCATGAAAAGTATCCAGAAATACTGGATAGTATTCATGGAATCAGTGAGGAAACCACAACTGGTGTTCACCGATTATTAGAAATGATTGAAAGTGGCGAGCTAAAAGTTCCAGCAATCAATGTTAATGATGCAGTTACTAAATCAAAAAATGACAACAAGTATGGATGTCGTCACTCACTAAATGACGCTATAAAGCGTGGCACAGATATGTTAATGTCGGGCAAGAAGGCGCTACTTATTGGCTATGGTGATGTTGGAAAAGGCTCAGCTCAATCACTTCGTCAAGAAGGAATGATTGTTAAGATTAGTGAAATCGACCCTATATGTGCTATGCAGGCCTGTATGGATGGTTTTGAAGTGATCTCTCCTTATAAGAACGGCATAAACACAGGTTCAATGGACTGTATTAATAAAGAATTGTTAAGTACTACTGATTTAATTGTTACAACTACTGGTAACACTAATGTTTGTGACTCATCCATGCTTAGTAGTCTTAAGGCAGGTTCAGTAGTGTGTAATATCGGTCACTTCGATAATGAAATTGATACAAAATATATGCGTGATAACTGGCAATGGGATGAAGTAAAACCTCAAGTGCATCGAATCTTTAGGTCCGACAACAAGAATGATTATTTAATTCTTTTATCTGAAGGTCGCTTAGTAAATTTAGGCAATGCAACAGGTCACCCCTCTAGAATTATGGATGGCTCTTTTGCTAACCAGGTATTGGCTCAAATGCATCTTTTTGATAAAAAATTTGCTGATTTACCTAAAGAAAAAAAACCAGCTAATATTACGGTTGAATTGCTTCCTAAAAAGCTTGATGAAGAGGTAGCTGCTGGAATGGTTGGTGGATTTGCAGGCGTGCTAACGGTGATGACTGATGCTCAAGCAGAATACATTAATACACCTAAAGATGGTCCATTCAAACCAGAAACTTATAAATATTAAGCCCTGTTTAGTTCGATAAAAATTAATTAATCCTTATTAAGTCCAATTTCTATCGTAACCGATTGCACTTGAGGGTGTTTTTGTTGAAGCTGGTTTGTTAAATTTTCTATGATATGATCAATTCGGCGTACTGTTGCATATACGGCGGACTTTTCATCACGCATATCATCGTTTTCAGAAATTTGTATTTTTTCTTGCTCGATATCTAATTTGATCTTGTCTATTAATGCCTCCTCTTTAACTTCTACTTCGGCAACAAGTACTATATTGTTTTCATCCATCACTATTGACTTTACATCATGACATAGCTCAACCTCGTTATGTTCACTACATATTTTTGTGAAGTAATTTTCTATCTCTAGGTGACGAATGTCAGACAAATAAATCATATTTACCCGGCCCAAAAAAACTGCTGCAATACCAAGTAATATTGCGATCAAGGAAGAGAACAAAATATCCCACACAGGATTTCCAGTGAGATAAGAAAGTGTAATAACCATGATTGCTAAAAAGATTCCAATCATAGCAATGCTATCCTCTAGGATCATGGCAACCAGTGTCGGATCTTTAGCCTCAGATATATATTGAAAAACAGTTGTCTCAATATCCTTGGTTCTATGTTGATATTCTCGCATTGCAACTCGCCAGGCATTGCCCTCAATCAAGAAAGAAACAACTAACACTATGAACATCAATGTAATTCCAGAAATATTGACGTTAAAAATGCTTATACTGGCTGCCTCGGTTGTATGCTGGCCCATCTTTAAGTAAGAGTGATAGGCATGATATAAACCTAAACCAGAGCCAATTGAAAACAGACCAATTGCTGACCACAAGTTCCAAATAAATTTCTTTTGATGGTGACCAAATGCATAGTCTTCATCAGGCTCCTTTTCACTAGCTATCAATCCAAACAACAAAAAGAGCTGGTTGAGTGTATCCATCAACGAGTGGATTGCCTCGTTCATCATTGATGCAGATGTTGCAACTAATGCAGAAATAAATTTAAGGACCGTTACTATTGCATTACTGATAATGCCTATGACAACAATTTTTTTACTACCAGATGACATTTAACCCTCAACAAGATTTGGTGGAAATAACTACTGAACTCATTATATTCGATATTTATACTTTATTTTTTGTACAATCAAGTTTGTATAAGGGAAACCACCATTTAGCTATAATTAATCACTACATTGGTGAAAATTATTAATATATGAGTGATCAATCGATTGTTTTTTTGCTGATTTCAGCTACCTTAGTGTTATTTATTTGGGGTAGAGTTCGCTACGATTTGGTAGCCTTCATGGCACTCATTGCTGGTACGCTTGTTGGTGTTATACCAACCCATGGCGTTTTTGCCGGCTTTGGTCATCCTGCCGTTGTAATTATTGCTCTCGTGCTAATTATTAGTAGAGGCTTGGTTAGATCAGGATCAGTTGAGTTAATTAGTTCTAATCTTTCTAATTTCACAAGCGGTGTTAAGACACATATTGCATTAATGGGTACTATTTCTGCAAGTCTCTCCAGTATCATAAACAACGTCGCTGCCTTAGCTATATTAATGCCAGCGGACACTCAGCTTAATCAAAAAGCCAAACGCAAACATTCAACAACTCTAATGGCACTTGCCTTTACCTCAATTTTAGGTGGCATGGTTACGATGATAGGCACTGCCTCAAATGTTGTAATAGCAACCTACAGAGAAGATGTTCTCGGTTCCCCTTATTCGATGTTTGACTTTACTCCAGTTGGTTTGATTGTTGCGATTTCTGGTGTACTTTTTATTGCTCTTTTCGGCTGGCGATTGATGCCTCAAATCAAAGATTCAGACTTTAAAGATGGCAATGAAGAAATGCGACAGTATGTCTCTAATGTACTCGTTACAGAGGAATCCCCAATCGTCAGCAAATATTTATCGTCTTTGGATGATGTTTGTGAGGGCGTTGATGTGTCAATTTTAGGGATTATTAGAAACGATGAGCGACTAGAAGGTGAAGGTTTTATCCGAAATTTCATTATTCATGCTAACGACCTGCTCATTCTCGAAGGCTCCGTTCAGGGTATTGATGAATTTATGAAACAAACAAAAACTCACTATATCAGTGATTCTGATTCAGATTTTGAATTTCAACATACCTCACTCATCGAAGCTGTTGCTCCGCCATTTTCACGCTCGATTGGAAGAACTGCAACCCAATTAAGCCTACTCAAATTAAGACAGATATCTCTTTTGGGTATCTCTCGTGCCGGAAGATCCATTATTCATCACGTAAGAAACACCAAAATCCAACCAGGGGATGTTTTACTCCTTCACGGCAACAGTTCTAACCTAGAAAGTGCAGTGAAATGGATGGAATGTCTTACCTTAGAGAGGCGCGATTTGCAAATTCCACAGCGAAAAAAAGCCTCACTAGCGATCTCTTCTTTCTTGATTGCAATTATCGCTTCGAGTCTCGGATATATAGACCTAACTATTGCACTGTCATTGGTTGTTATTTTCTATATCGCAGCTAATGTTATTCCGAAAATTGATATCTACCGCTCAATACATTGGCCGGTGATTGTTCTTTTAGGCTCGATGATACCTATTGGTCAGGCATTACAAAGCAGTGGTGGCGCAGAGACAATCTCGAATATCCTTATTAATATGTCCTATGATGCCTCACCAGTAACGATTCTTACCTCTATGCTCATCATTACGATGCTCCTTAGCGCTGTCCTTAACAACGTTGCAACCGTCCTAGTGGCAGCACCTATCAGTGTCGAAATAGCCAAAACCTTAGCTGTCAATCCTGATACCTTTTTGATGGCAGTTGCGATTGGTGCATCATGCGCTTTCTTGACGCCTATTGGACACCAAAACAATACCTTGGTGATGGGGCCAGGAGGATATCGATTCGGTGATTACTGGAAGCTTTGTCTACCTCTCGAGATTGTAATTACTGTTGTCAGTATTCCAACACTACTGTACTTTTGGCCACTAAATTCATTACCTATTTGATTTCTTACATATACAAATGTTTTTAAAAGACTCAACTAGAGTTAACGGTGAGGTAAAATTTTTGTTATTTTTCGATCAATTTTAATGCCCCCATCTGACCTAGATACGAGCACATCATTTCAGAACTTAATTCTTAAATTACAAAATTATTGGGCTGACAAAGGTTGTGCTATCGTTCAACCATTTGATATGGAGGTTGGTGCCGGAACCTTCCACCCTGCAACTTTTCTTCGTGCAATTGGGCCCGAGCCATGGAAAGCTGCATATGTACAACCTTCTCGTCGACCAGGGGATGGACGTTACGGTGAAAACCCCAACCGCCTGCAGCATTACTATCAATTTCAAGTCCTACTCAAACCCTCACCTAGTGACATTCAAGACCTTTACCTAGCCTCATTAACAGCGACTGGTATCGATCTAAAAATTCATGATGTGCGTTTTGTTGAGGATAATTGGGAGTCACCCACTCTGGGTGCTTGGGGGCTCGGTTGGGAAGTTTGGCTGGATGGCATGGAGGTGAGTCAATTTACCTATTTCCAACAAGTTGGTGGCCTTGCATGCAAACCAATTTCTGGAGAACTGACTTATGGCCTCGAGAGACTCGCGATGTACCTTCAAGGCGTTGATAGTGTATTTGACCTTATCTGGACAGAAGACTTGACTTATGGTGATGTTTATCACCAAAACGAGGTGGAGCAATCTAAATACAATTTTGAAATTGCAGACACTGAGGTTCTTTTTAGACAATTCGATGAAGCCGAATCAATGAATGCAAAGCTCATTGAACAAAAACTACCTTTCCCAGCCTATGAACAAACCATGAAGGCCTCTCACTTATTTAACCTTTTAGATGCAAGGCATGCAATCAGCGTCACAGACAGAGCTCGATTCATTCGCCGAGTGAGATCGATGAGTCAAAAAGTTGCTCAGGCTTATTACGAATCAAGAGAGCGACTAGGCTTCCCAATGTTAAAAAACAAGAACTAAGCTTTGATCTCTGAATGAGACCTTTTTATACACTCTACAATAAAATTCTTGAATGGTCATCAAGTCGTTTTGCTGTTATTTGGTTGGCCACAATTAGTTTCTTAGAATCTTCGATACTACCCTACCCTATACAAGATATCTTGCTGGCATCTATGTCACTCAAGAGTAGAAATAGGGCTTACTACTTTGCAATTATTTGCACATTAAGTTCAGTACTAGGCGCAATTGCTGGCTACTACATCGGCATCTATGCAATCAACCTTATCATGCCATTATTAGATACAATGAATTATCTACCAGAATTACATAAAGCTGAGCAGTACTTTAACACCTACGGAATTTGGATCATTCTAATTGCAGGTTTTAGTCCGATACCATATAAGCTCTTCACTATTAGTGCAGGAATGATGTCAATGCCTCTCTTACCCTTTGTGATTTTCTCTTTGGTCGCACGCAGTGCTCGCTATTTGTTGATTGCTTTTCTGGTAAGAAAGTTTGGAAAACGTTGCGATGCATGGTTAAATAAATACATTGATAGATTAGGATACGCACTGATTGTTATTGTTGTTTTGGGGATATGGTATGCCTACTAAATATTTGATTCTTTTTTTATCTTTAATCCTATCAGGTTGTTTGACCAATGACCCAGGTCAAGTAACTGTTGTTGAGAAGTCATTCAACAAGGTATTGGATGACAATCAAAACAATTCAAAAACCAAAACAGCAAGCGACAATAAAAACTGGTCTCTTCCAGTTGCGGCCGAAATACTCAAAAAGTTCTCAATAGAAAATAATCACCCAGGCTTGACCTATGATAATGTACTGGGTCAAGACGTCCGAGCTGTCAGAAAGGGTGAAGTGGTCTATAGCGGAGACAAAATGACGAGTTATGGGAAAATGATCATTATCAAGCATGCCTATGGCTTCTACAGTATCTACAATCAAAATCAAGAAATCTATGTTAGTGAGGGTGACAGTATTGAGAAAGGCCAAGTGATTGCTATAACGGGTAACAAGCCATTCTATTTCGAAATGAAAAAATACGAAGAACCTATTAATCCGTTAAAATACCTCTAATGAACGAATTCCTCCAAAATATAACCCCAATCCAGATGACTGGCGCACTTTTGTTGTTGGCTATTATTGCCCATGTTGCACTAGGCGTTATACTGAAACAAATAAAAAAACACACTGGCGGCACTAAAACACAGATAGATGACCACCTCATTAATGCAATCTCGGCACCCCTAAAATTACTTATCTGGTATGGCTGGTTATACTTTTCATTACAAGAACTGAAGGCTGAAATTCTATCCCTTGGAAAAGTTGTTGAATATATAGACATTGCTCCTATCTTTATTCTAACCTGGGGAATACTCAGACTAATATCAAGCATTGAAAGCTTTATGTTAGAAAAAGAAGGTAATGTCGATAAAGATTCCGTTAGATTGTTCTCCCGTCTAATCAAGATGCTATTTGTTTTTGCAATCGTTCTTGGTGTCGCACAATATTTTGGTTATTCTGTGTCCTCAATATTAACTCTTGGTGGTGTCGGCGGTATTGTCATTGGTTTTGCTGCCAAAGACATGCTTGCCAATATTTTTGGTGGATTAATGATTCAGATGGACAAGCCCTTCTCTACCGGCGATTGGATTCGGACAACGGATAAAAGTATAGAAGGTGTAGTCGAAAAAATCGGCTGGAGAATGACTCGTATTCGCACCTTTAACAAAAACCCTGTTTATGTCCCCAACGGTATTTTTGCAACCATTCCCATTGAGACACCTTCTAGAATGACTAACCGTGAAATTCACTCAGTTATCGGTATCCGTTATGACGATATTGCACAAATGCAAAGTATTATTGAGAAGGTTGAAAAAATGTTGGCTGACCATGAACACATTGCTCACGATGAACCTTGTCGTGTGTATTTTGACTTGTTCAATGCCTCTTCACTTGATTTTGTGATTTGGGCTTTCAGTACGGTCACCGAGGGAGCAGAATTTAAAAAAATTAAAGGCAAACTATTGCTTGATGTAGCAGACATTATTGCCGAGCATGGTGCAGAAATCGCATATCCAACCCAAACACTACACATTCAAAAGCCAGCATAATGGGTCTCTCTAAATTACACATCCGCACCTTTGGGTGTCAAATGAACGAGTACGATTCTAATAAAATGAGTGACGTACTCAAACATTCTCACGGCCTCGAATTGACGGATGACATTGACCAAGCTGACGTCCTTTTAGTAAACACCTGCTCGATTCGTGAAAAGGCCGAGTAAAAACTGTTCCATCAACTCGGACGTTGGAAAAAAGTAAAGCCTACTAAACCAAACCTAGTGAGTGGTGTTGGCGGCTGTGTTGCTTCTCAAGAGGGTGATCTAATACTCAAAAGAGCGCCCTACGTTGTTCTGATTTTTGGTCCTCAAACCCTACATCGTCTGCCCAATATGTTCAATGATGTCCTTGATAAAAGTCAAGTAAGTATTGATATTTCTTTTCCGGAAATTGAAAAATTTGACCATTTGCCTGAGCCTCACAGCGATACTGCCTCGGCATTTGTTTCTGTGATGGAAGGTTGTAGCAAATATTGCACCTTTTGTGTTGTTCCCTATACAAGAGGTGAAGAAATTTCTCGTCCCTTCAACGATGTGATTCGTGAAGTCGAAGTTCTGGCAGAACAAGGTGTCAAAGAAATCAACCTTTTAGGGCAAAATGTTAACGCCTATCGTGGTCTTATGGATGATGGAGAAATCGCTGATTTAGCTCTACGTATTGCTATCGTCGCTCAAGTAACAGGTATAGAACGTATCCGCTATACAACCTCTCATCCTGTTGAGTTTAGTGATCGCTTAATTCAAACTTACGCCGAAGTGCCTGAGCTTGTTTCACATGTACATCTACCTGTACAGAGTGGCTCAGATAAAATTCTCGGCTCAATGAAGCGAGGCCATACAGTGATTGAATATAAATCAAAGATTCGAAAGCTTAGAGAAATTAGACCCGATATTTCATTATCATCAGATTTTATTATTGGCTTTCCTGGCGAAACTGAAGAAGATTTTAATAACACAATGAAGCTTATCGATGAGATGGGCTTTGATAAATCCTTCAGTTTTATTTATTCAAAACGACCTGGAACGATTGCAGCAAGTCTTCCCGATGATGTTGATCAGACAGTCAAGAAACAACGACTTGGCGTTATACAAGACAAACTCAATGAGAATACTGAAAAAATCTCTAGATCAATGATTGGCAGTATCCAAAAAGTTCTTGTAGAAGGTCATTCAAAAAAAGGTAGTACTTTATCAGGTAGAACAGAAAATATGCGTACCACCCACTTTCAGGGCAATGAGGACTTGATTGGTCAAATAGTCTCTGTAAAAATTACCGAAGGTTTTACCAACTCTCTCCAGGTAAAGCTTATCTAACTGGTTAGCCTTAACCAAAGCTTTGAATACCAATAATATCGCCCCGCCTCCTTCGATGGCATTGTACAGTTATAACGACTCCTACCCTTTGGCAGTGACTCTCTTGCTTGAACATTGACCTTATTAGAGGCTAGCCATATCAACTCGGGCTGATCTTGACCAGACACAAAACAGGAAAATTGCTGTTTTTCGTTGTTCGTCAACTCACGGGAAAAGGTAAGAGTTAAGGATGGTTTGAAGTTTTCAGAGATAAGTAGAGATTGCGGTTCTTCGAATTCAATTGGCATTGGCAATGTTTTTATCTTTAAAGTAAAGCTGTCCATTTTTGCATAGGGTCCCGACATCGAAAATCTTGGTAAATTCAAAAAGTCGCTGTTTCTGCTTATGGCGCCGGAGTGTTGTCCAAAACCGACATAACCAAGATCACTCATTAGACGATAAGTCTCGTCATCAAATTCGCCGTATGGGTAAGCAAAAAACTTCTCTTCAACACCTAACTCCTGTTGTATTCTTTTCTGTGCTTGAGTAATTTCACTTTGCACTACCTCAACACTCTGTTCAACCAAATGAAGATGTTTCACGCTGTGGTTATAAACATCTACAAGGTCTGACATTTCTTGGAGCTGTTGCCAAGACAACATCAGAGTATATTTCTTGTCAATAGATTCTGTAGAAACAAAGACCGACATCGGCATCTGGTATTTGACGAGTAACGGATAAGCATTAGTGTAGAGTGACAAAAAGCCATCATCTGCAGTCAAACTGACGCATTTTTTGGGCAATATTCCTTGCATTTTAAGACCCTCGATGACTTCTCCTAAGGGGAGCACTTTATAGCCGTTCTCGTAAAGATATTCTAGGTGCTTCTCAAAGACTGCTGGAGAGGTACTAGTAGACTGAGGCCCTTCGTCTGAAAAGCGGTGGTACAAAAGCAATACGCATTGATTATCATCTGCAATAGAAGTGTACGGCCACAATACAAATAGCAAGAAAAAGGTATTTAAGATAAATCTAACTCTCTTCATGTCATCAATGTTAAATTAAATGATGTAATAAATCATGCAACTTATCAATTGTTTTAAATGTAAAGCAGTAAAATATTGACAATGAAATTTACTCTCGATATTCAAAGCTCCGATCAGCTAGCAAATATTTGCGGCTCCCTAGATAAAAACCTCGATAACATTGCTAAAAACCTGAAAGTAAAACTTTCGAACAAAGGTTCTGACTTTAATATCAAGGGAGACAATGCACCATTAGCAATTAGTGTTTTGCAAGAACTTCTCTCATTATCAGAGAGTAAAACAATTGATTCTGGTGATATCAATCTTTGTATTAAATCTCAAAAAAGTGGCAATGGTTCAACTAAATCAGTCACTATTAAGACAAGTCGCAAACATATTAATATTCGTAGCGCTAACCAACAAAAATATGTCAATGCTAGTATTGAAAATGATGCAGTTTTTGCCATAGGACCTGCAGGTACTGGAAAAACATATCTGGCAGTTGCAAGAGCAGTTGAAGCTTTAGAGAACTCTAATGTTAAACGAATTATTTTAGTCAGATCTGCTGTTGAAGCAGGAGAAAAACTGGGATTTTTGCCCGGTGATCTGAGTGAAAAAGTCGACCCCTATTTGCGACCTATTTATGATGCGCTTTACGAGTTCATCGGCTTTGAAAAGGTGAATAGATTAATAGAAAAACACGTCATTGAAGTTGCCCCGCTTGCATTTATGAGAGGTCGCACTTTAAATGAATGCTATATTATTCTTGATGAAGCTCAAAATACCACGATTCCTCAAATGAAAATGTTTCTGACTCGAATGGGTTTTGGCTCAAAGATGGTGATTACCGGTGATATCACACAAATAGATTTGCCTAACCCTAGTCAATCTGGTCTTTTAGATGCAATGAAAATACTTGACAGCATAGAACAAATCACTTTTTGTGAGTTAGACTCGCAAGATATTGTCAGGCATCAGTTGGTTAAACAAATTGTAAGCGCTTACGATCAAGCACAATGAACCCCTCTAATGAAAAAATAATTGTCGGCCTGTCTGGTGGTGTTGATTCATCTGTTGCGGCTCTCGTTTTGCTTGAAAAAGGATTTCATGTGGAGGCCTTGTTCATGAAAAATTGGGATGAGGATGACGATGACAAATATTGTAGTGCCGCTGAAGACTTGTTGGATGCTCAACAAGTCGCAGACAAGCTTGGAATCAAACTACATACAGTAAACTTTTCTCACGAATACTGGGAAGATGTTTTTGAGCACTTTCTATCTGAACATAAAAAAGGGCGAACACCAAATCCTGATGTATTGTGTAACCAAAGAATTAAATTTAAAGCATTTTTAGATTATGCAAAAGACTTAGGTGCCAACAAAATAGCAACTGGTCACTATGCAAGAATTATCAATAATGATGGTCACTACCTACTGAAAGCTGGAGTTGATGGGAGTAAAGATCAAAGCTACTTTCTTCACCTACTTAACCAGGATCAACTTTCACAGAGCCTGTTTCCACTTGGAGATTTACATAAAAAACAAGTACGTGAAAGCGCACTAATGAATGGCTTTGAAAATGCTGATAAAAAGGACTCTACAGGTATTTGCTTTATAGGTGAAAGACCTTTTGCGGAATTTTTAACCACCTTTCTGCCTAAACAAAAGGGCGATATTGTAGATGAGAATGGTCACTTTATTAAACACCACCATGGTTTACCTTTTTATACCATCGGTCAGCGCAAAGGTTTGGAGATCGGTGGAGGTTATAGCGACTCCCCTGAACCTTGGTTTGTCGCTGATAAGTTGGTCGAGTCAAATGAAATTTTAGCTGTTCAAGGAGATCATCCATTGCTTTATCACAATACACTTGTTGCAGATAGTGTCCACTGGATTGATCAGTCACCCGCTCTACCCCATAAATGTAGTGCTAAAATACGTTATCGTCAAGCATCCCAAGAGTGCCAGATAATGGAAATAGATGGCGACTGTATTCAGGTTGATTTTATGGAACCCCAGAGAGCAATAACGCCTGGACAGTCAATCGTCTTCTATGACCGTGATATTTGCTTGGGTGGAAGTGTAATCAAATCAAAGTCGAATGAATAAAGCAGCAAAACAAACTCTAGCATTGGCAAGTATATTTCAAACAACTGCCCTAGTGCATCAACTTGCCTCTACTGGTCAATGTGATAACCACAGTAACAAAGCGAGCCTGAATAGTATTGTCAGTCAGAGTGACGATGTCGATGAAATTTTTTCCTCGCCTGAGGATTTACGAGTCGGCTTTGAATCTCTAAAAACATTACTCGAGAAGAAACCAATCAGTATGCAAAATATCATGCTCTATTCAACAGCACTTATTAATCTTGAAAAGAAATTAATGAAAAAACCTCAATTACTAACTCAGATTTCAGCGGAAATTGATCACATTAAAAAACAAGATTTTTTTGATATTCATCACAGTAACTCAATTGCCAGACTTGCTGAACTCTATAAAAATACCTTGGGCAGCCTCAACCCAACGATTATGGTTCGAGGTGAACAAATCTATTTAACAAACAGACATACAGCAAACCATATCAGAGCCTTGCTTCTTGCTGGCATTCGGGCAGTTTCGCTATGGAACTTACAAGGTGGCAAGACATGGCACTTGTTGCTTAACAAGAAAAAAACTCTTCGCTACGTTAACTCCTTGAGTGCATAACCAAGTGAAAACAAATACTTGCATTAATAGTACTGAGACTTTATAATTCTGACTTTTGTAATTTAGCATTAAATTAGAGACAATATGGCCAATTCAGCAGGATCTAGAAAACGCGCAAGACAGGCAGTAAAACGTAATAAACATAACTCTCAAATCCGAGCTAAAGTTCGTACTTTTGTGAAAAAGGTGGCTTATGCAGTTGCAGCCGGAGACAAAAAAGAGGCTGTTAGCGGTTTTGCAGCAATGCAAAAAAACGTAGACCAAGCTGTTAGCAAAGGTTTAATCCACAAAGACCAAGCCGCTAGAAAAAAATCGCGTCTTAGCGCTCAAATTAAAGCCCTATAAATACCCTTTCTATACTCTAGCTCAGCTTTTACAAGGTTAATTTTTAAATAGTAAAAATCGTTGCTATAATAAAAACTCGCCAGGAGGGTTTTTTTATGCATCAAATTCAGCATTATTATGATTGATGAAAGTGATAAATCGTTATTTAGAAGTGCCGTTAATCAGCAAATGCCTATCGATAAGGATGGTGACAAGGAAGAAGCTTATAACAACAAAAAGCATTGGAATAAGCCTTTTGAAGATTATAGCTATTTACCTAAACCCAATCTATCAGCCTCAGACTCTATAAGCCACTCACAAGCGGGTGTTTCACCTAAAACATTAAAAAAAATGAAGCAAGGCAGAATTGGCTATGCGCCCTCTATAGATTTGCATGGACAAAAGATTGAGGAGGCATGTCAATCTCTATCAAAATTTATTCATTACCATGGCGATGAACGTTTTATCCAAATAATTCACGGCAAAGGATATAACTCTGATCAAAACCTATCTATCTTGAAATCACAGGTAGTACACTATCTCAAGCAACACCCACAAGTGCTTGCATTCTGTTCTTGTCCCCAAAAAATGGGCGGCACGGGAGCGGTGTTTGTTTATCTTAAAGGCAATGTTTAATCTCGACGAAGTCTACTCTGTTTCTGATTTCTTAAACTTATGTAGGAATTCAAATGAACAAAACATACCCCATTGCTGGGTCCAGGGTGAAATTTCAAATTTGTCCACACCATCTTCCGGACACTGGTACTTCTCACTGAAGGACTCAAAAGGGCAAATTCGATGCGCTTTTTTTCGTCTCAATCAACGTAAAGTCCAGTTCTCTCCAGAAAACGGCATGTCTGTTGTAATAAGAGGTGCACCAACCCTTTATGAACTTAGAGGTGACTTCCAGCTGATTGTGCAAAAAATGGAACCTGCAGGTATAGGTAATCTGCAGATTGCATTTGATCAATTGAAAAATAAACTTAGAGCTGAAGGCTTGTTTGACGCACAAAACAAAAAAAACCTCCCTGTCTCCCCAAAAACCATCGGAGTCATCTCGTCTTCTAGCGGCGCAGTGATCCGTGACATCATTCATGTACTAAAAACAAGATATCCATTTTCCAATATTCTTCTTTACGATACTATAGTACAAGGTGAAGATGCCTATAAAAAAATTATTAAAGCACTCCGAATTGCAGATAGCGATAAACGCTGCGATGTTCTTATATTGGCGAGAGGTGGAGGTTCAATGGAAGATCTATGGTCCTTCAATGAAGAAGAGCTAGTGAGAGAGATTTTTGCCTGTACAACACCAATTATAAGTTCTATAGGCCATGAAACAGACACAACTATTGCAGATTTTGTAGCCGAGATTAGAGCTCCAACACCTAGCGCTGCTGCCGTTATCGCAACACCTGATCGACTTGCAATAATCAATCAGGCAACAAAACTTAGAAAACAATTGCAGGATAGTGTCAATCAATCTCTTGACAAAATAAAGCTCTCCCTTGACCTACTTCAAGTTAGAATTATTGACCCCAGTCAACAACTGCAGCGAAATGCTCAGAAACTAGACGAATATGAGTTTCGACTTGTCAGACAGATAAAAAGAGCTCATCAACTATATCAATCACAACTCCAACAACTAAACATTCGTCTACGCAATAATGCGGAATATTTTCTTAAAGATCAGGCAAATCAATTCAGCAACAAGGTCAATCGACTTAACCTACTGTCACCTCTAAATACTCTCTCTAGGGGTTACAGCATTACTCACGATAAAGACGGGAAGGTTTTACTTTCATCTAAGAAGATTAACCTTGGAGACCTTATCAGCTCTCAACTTCATGATGGAAAAGTTACTTCAAAGGTATTAAAGAACGAGGATAATTAAGTAGCCATTAATTTTGCATTGTTAATGAAACTATCAAAACATATATGAAATCCAATGTCTCATTTCTACGTCGACTAGGTTCCATCATCTACGATTTTTTTCTTGTCTTTTCTTTTGTTTTTTTTATTGAAGGTGTGATCATAATTATCAATGATAAACAAGCAATAACCAGTAATCTGTTCTTCTATCTCTTAACTTTGCCTCTTATATATGCTTATTTTTCAATGTCTTGGGTTAGAGGTAAACAAACGCTTGGGATGAGGGCTTGGAAATTTGAAATCATACAAAAAGACGGCTCACATGTCACCCATAAGCAGTCAATAATTAGGTTTTTATTGGCTATCATATCTTTGCTGGGTATTGGCTTTATTTTTCAATTCTTCAACCAGCATAAGCTACCGTTGCATGATTATTACTCAAAAACTTACCTGATATCGACCTTAAAATAATATGATGAAGAATTACAAGAACTCTATTAATTAAGTTTATGCAAAATAACACCCATAAAGGCATAGTTGGTTTTGTTATTAAATACAAAATCTCATCTATACTACTTCTGCTATTGATTTCACTAGTAAAGCAAAATATATTCCTCATTGACTTTCTCAATGTTATTTTTCAATAACAAAACACCATTGCAAACCTGGAATTTAGCATTAAACAGTGGCAAAACGATAATCAACAACTAAAAGAGCAAATGGATGGCAACACAGAGGAAGATTGGAGACAAATTGAAACACAGGCAGGATATAAATAAGGAGTCAATCAGGACGGGAGGATTGTGTAAGAAAAA
>ERZ724564.8-NODE-8-length-17720-cov-5.436139_pt1 | contig 17720 bp, 17 predicted proteins | sample MGYA00375858_ERZ724564 | MGnify/ENA primary metagenome ERZ724564 (study PRJEB28725, sample SAMN03264856) | marine sediment metagenome | biome: marine pelagic biome; feature: marine oligotrophic desert; material: ocean water | place: Pacific Ocean:North Pacific... | reverse complement strand
GACATGTTCTGCACCCACTGCGGCTCAAAGCGATAATAAGATCAACCTTATTGGCACGCTGATCAAACACAAAACATCCAAAAAAAGACACTTCTCCCCATTTGTTTAGGATTTTTCCTAGTGGGCATGCTGCTTGCCCCGTCATCTATGTCATTTATGGTTCCGGAAGTGGCAGCACAGGAAAAGGAAACGGTCTGTTCTGCCTTTGACAGACTTTGTGATGAGGAACCAGAACACTATGTTGAGAGGTACATAACTGAGCCAGAATACAAGGCTTGGTTTGACAGAAACTTTCCAGATTATACAATCTATGAGGGCATTGGAATAACAGAATCACAATATCAGAAAATTGTAAATGATCTTACAAAACCCCAACCAGTAGCTGTCCAGGAAACAACAACTGTTCAAAAACAAACAACCCAAGAATCTGGCGGCAATGAAATCGTATATGCTTTGGTTGCAGCTGTTGCTGTTGGCGGAGTAATTGGTGCTGTTTTCTTCATAAAGAAAGGATCAAATGCACCAAGACCTGTCCAGCAAGAATCACCATCTAGAAGACAGACAACTGTTCTGTTTTGTACCAAATGTGGCAATCCATTGAAGCCAAAAGCAAAGTGTGGTGTAAAGTTGGTCAGTACGCAGTCATAATCACTATTATAGAGAAAAGCTAAATCGTAATTATTGGAATTAACAAAGGATGAAGAGAAATCTCTAAACGGAGAACATGGCGAAGCGCTGCAAACAGCATACAGAATTTTGTCAGCTACCGGCGAGGCAACAGACGCTGAAAAACTTGTACCTATTCATTGGGCGCATGTCTCCGGCGTAAACTATAACACGATTGGCGATGCAGGCGAAGAGTTTCTGGCAGGTCTAAGCAAGAATGCAAAGTTCAGGGTAAGGACTACGGTAAACCCGATGGGCTATGACAAGGACAGCGTAGAAAAGTTTGGTCTTGATGAAAATTTTATACAAAAGCAGGAAAGCATCAGAGCATCATACAAAAAGATGGGAGTCACTCCGTCATTTTCCTGCATTCCTTATGAGGTCTATGACATGCCACAGGAAGGCACACAAGTAGCCTTTGCGGAAACCAACGCGGCAATTTATGCAAACTCGGTTGGAAAGCTAAAGACAAACAAGGAAAGCGCGTTTTCTGCACTGGCAAGCGCAATCACTGGCAAAAGCCCATACTCTGATCTCCGAAAGGACGATTCCCCAACCATGTCAATCGCAATGAAGGTTTCAGATCCAAACGAGCTGACATTTGGACTGTTGGGATATTTTGCCGGAAAGGTGGCGGACAAGTCTGTTGCAATTTCTGGCGTAAAGAATTTGGATAAAAGATGTAACAAGTCATTGTGTGCCAGCATGGGAACGTCTGGAACCTGCGGCAAGTTTGTTTTGGATGATAATTCTGGTGCATCAGAAAAGGTAGATTTTGATGAAAAGGAGATGCAGAAAGTTTACGATGAGCTAAACACCGCAGAGTCGGGCGACCTGATTACACTTGGCAGTCCACAGCTTGGACTGGAGGAGATGAATGACCTGGCTTCAATGCTAAAGGGAAGGGCATTCAAGAAAAGATGTCTGATATTTTGCCCAAGGCCCATCCAGGAACAGGCAAGACATTTGGGATATGCAGGTCAGCTTGAAAGTGCTGGATGTGAGTTATTGTCAGATTGTTGTACATGTCTGACCCCATTGGTTACCAAAAAGGATGTGGACAGCGTTACCACAAACAGCATCAAGGGCGCATATTATCTGAAAAACTCAAACGGTTTGGATGTAAACCTAAAGCCACTGTCAGAAATAGTGAGGGATGAGACAAGTTGACTCTGAAAACTATTGTGAGAGGAAAGGTTTCTGGCAAGGTTGTCAAGTCCAACCAGCCAATCAACTTTCTGGGCTCTGTTGATAAAAAAACAGGAGAAGTTACTGACCAAAAACATGATCTGTTTGGAAAAAAGATTGCAGGTTCCATCCTAGTTTTTCCAAACGGGATAGGAAGTAGCGTTGGTGCATATACCATCTATTCTCTAAAGTCAAACAATTCTGCCCCTGCCGCAATGGCTTGCCAAAAGGCAGACCTTACAGTTGCATCAGGCTGTGCGCTTGCAAACATTCCTTTGTTTATTTTGTCACCAGATGAATATGACAATATGAAAGACGGGGATGAAGTATCACTTGGTTAAGAGCGTCAGGAAGAAAAAAAGATACAAGGATCCTTACAAGAAAAGATACCGAGAAAATTTAGGTTCCTGAACCAGATTCTGTTATTTTACATGTGCCTGTAGGCAAAACTCGTACAAAATCATCAATACTAAATGGCTTTGCAATCTCCTCATTGCTTGACAAAAATTCATAACGAATTCTTTTTGCAACATCAGGCATATCTTGTCCTGTAGGTTCTATCATGGCATAGCAAACTGCTGTATCTTTCATGCTTGGTGGACCACAAGTAAGCAAATAACTTTCTTCATGTTTGATTATGGCAACACACATCTTCAAACTTGATATTTTTACAAAGTTGCGCTGTCCTTCAATCATAAAAGAGCCCTTGGCCATAGACTGTCCGCTGGGAGCACCCTTTTTGACTTGGTCTGGGTTAACCCAGTAAGCGCTTGAACCATAGAATGCTTCCTTCCATACCTTGCTAAAGCAAACCGTAGCATGAGCGACTTCAGTAAGGCTTGCTGGTGTGGCTGCGTCATCTCCCTTTAACAAAAAAAATGGCGAGCCAGACATTTCGGCATGAAACACCTTGTCATTTTTCTGAAGATGCTTCCGGATAATGGCAGAGTTTGACGAAGAGTCACGTCCTCCTATTGCTAAGACGCCATCCGTTGTGTAAAACCATCTGTATCGTTCAAACCAGTTTTTCTTTCTGACCTGTGTAACGTTAACTTGCTTGGCACTCTCGCCTTTCTTAACCACCTTTTCAAGCTCGTTTTCAGTTTTTTTCAGTAATTTTTCAATGGAACCTATGGCAGCTTTTTGCTTTTTTGATTCGTTGAATAATGCGGAAGCAGTTGTGGGAAGAGACGAGTTCAAATCTATTTTGATTTTTTCATCCTCAACTTTGAGATATGTTATTCCTTTTTCTTTTACAATCTCCGAGTTATTCTTTTTCAGCAGGGCAGTAATTTTGGAATCGTCCATTGATGAAATTCCTTGAGAAACCCCTTCAAAAAGTGAGTTTGCCACTATAGCAATTTTTTCTGATTTTTCAGTGACTGTTTTAATTGCCTTTGTTTGCTCACTAAGTTTTGTTTCCAACTCTGAAATTTTTTTAGTAAACGAGGAGCTCTGAATTGTTTTTCCCTTGGTAACAATACTTTCAGTGAAAACTGTATCGAGTCCATCCATAAAGCTGGCAATTTTTTCGCTGTTTTCTCCCCCTAGGGAAATAGGATTAACATACATCTCATCATTTCGAACAATTTCAGGATCATGTTTGCCACTTACAACATTGTTAACAATCTGAGTGGCGGAATCAAATAATCGCTTTATCTCCTCATTAGATACATCTTCTCCTTTCTTTTTTGATTCAACTTTTGCCAATCTCGTTATCTCCTCGATATACTTTCTGGGCAATCCCAATGTTTTTCCTATCCATTTTGCCACGGCGATTGACGTAGAACGAATTGGTTCAAAATCTTTCTCAGTCATATTCAAAATATCCAAGTTGTCTAGCGGAGGCTGAACATATTGTGAACCTACACGGAGTTGCCTGTGTCTGACGTTTATGGAATGTGACAAGGCTAGAATTTTCATTTCATTGTTACAAATTATGATATTTCCATCACTAAACAACTCTACAACAATAACAAATTCCTTTTCAAAATAGGAAAGTGTCAAATATACAATTCTTTCAGTACCTATCTGCTTTACTTCCTTAAGTTTGAATCTGAGTAGGTTGTTTCTAAGATGCTTTAACAACTTGTTTGGCTCAATAGGTTCTATCTTCACTTTTGTTATCCAAATTCCAAAAGTGGATAACATAAGTAAAACGTCAGATTTTTCTGGATGATGAAATTTGAAAAGCAGGCTGTCCTTTGTAATCCCATAGATGTTACTAACATAGTAACCGTCAATTTTTTTGCTGATATCATTAACAAGATATCTTAATTCAATTCCAGATAGTGTCATAATATGAGTAAAGAGTCTCCGATTATACTCTTATCGATTATTTAGTACTCAGACAAAGGTTTTAAAAATGGCACCGCAGAAAAAATCTAGAAATTTCATTGGCTAGACACGGTAAAAAAAAAATAAGGTTCGGTTCGGGGGGTAAAAAAATCGAGGATTTTGTAGATCCTAACAAAGACCCTCACAGCTATCTCAAACGATTCATTTTAGAAGAAAATTATAGAGATTGGTTTAACCGAAATTATCCTGATAGCACCATTTACGATGCAGTTGGACTAAATGAATGGGAGTATAATGCAATGGAAAAGAAACTTTCTCCTGATCAAGATACTATACAAGGGACAGCAAAAAATGAACCGGAACCTGAACCAAAAATAGAATCAGAACCAAAAATAGAATCAGAACCAAAAATAGAATCAGAATCCACTGATACCTCAGAGATACCACCACCCACACCAGTAATCTCTGAGGAACAACAAAACATCACCAAAAAACGTACTAACTTGCTTTTCTGGATGCGCTTTGGTTTTGCACTTATTGGAGGAGCAATTGCAACATTTCTCTTTGAAGAAATAGACGGCAATGAAGAGCGTAGATGGACATCAATTATTTTTATGATTGTTCTTTTCATCATCACTTGCTTCATAGCAAAGGGAATGAAGATAAACTTCCCAAAGGCAGACAGGAAGAAACTTGTAACAACAGGAATGGGCAGTTTCATCTTCTTGTACTTGTTTGCATGGATCATGACCTATACGCTTTTGAATCTTCCAAGAGATGACTTTTCATTACCATTTACTTAGATGGGTTGTATCATATTGTGGAAGACAAAAACACCCGGCATTCCTGACGAACTTTTTGACCGAGATGAAAAAGTTCCGATTACAAAGGAAGAAGTGCGCGCAGTTCAGATTTCAAAGGGCAGACTAAAGCCTGGAATGATTGTTTACGATATTGGTTGTGGCTCTGGCTCCATGTCAGTAGAGGCAGCATTACAGGTAGAAGACTCTGGTCATGTCCATGCAGTAGATTATGATCCAAAAGCAGTAGAATTAACAAAAAAAAATCTTGCAAAGTTTGGGGTATCAAACGTTTCTGTAATAGGCAACAATGCCAATGAGGCTATATCTGAGTTACCTAATGCTGATGCAATCTTTGTGGGTGGAACAGGTAAGGATACAACGGAAATTGTTAAGATGTGTCTAGACAAGCTTAAGCCAGAAGGAAGGATAGTAATAGGAATGATACAGATAGAAACGATCTTTTCGGTTCTGTCTTTTGTACAGGAACAAGGTCTCAAGTCAGTTGACATAACTCAGGTTACCATTTCAAAGAGTCGAAAGACATCTACAGGAACTATGATGCTTGCACGAAATCCAGTTACAATATTGTCTGCCACAAAAAATTAAAAAGATGATTTTTTATGGCTGAATTAGTTTGTGTTGGATGCGGACCCGGAGACCCAGAATTATTAACAGTTAAAGCTGTAAACGCCATTAATGCAGCGGATACAATCATGTGCCCTGCTTCAAATGAGGATAGACCAAGTATTGTGTTATCCATTGTTTCTGATATAATTGATAAATCGAAAAACCAAGAAATTGTGCGACTGATATTTCCAATGACAAAGGACAAAGATGTACTTGAGGCAACTTGGAAAAAAAACGCAAAGATAATGGCCGAAAAAGTATTGTCTGGAAAAAATGTTGTTTACATTACAATAGGAGATCCATACCTGTATAGTACATGGATATACATGCACAGAGAGATTAAAGCCAATTACCCGGAAATGAAGATCAGTGTAGTTCCTGGAATAGTTTCCATATTCAGTTTTGCATCAAAAATTGGAGTTAGTGTAGCCGAAGGTGCAGAAAAGGTTTCAGTAATTCCATCTTGTTATGATTTGAGTACTGTAAAGGAGATTGCGAGAAACTCAGAAAGCATGATTTTTCTTAAAGATGGAAGATATTTTGACCAAGTAATCCAAGTCTTAAAGGATGCAGGGTTTCCAGATAATTCTATTTTTGCAATTGGGCAGGATCTTGGTACAGATCATGAAATAATTAGAAAAATGACATTGGGTGAAGTTAATGATGATACCCTCACTACCAAATATTTCTCCATTCTGGTGGTGAAACGTGTCTAAGGTTTACTTTGTGGGTTGTGGTCCTGGTGACCCAGATCTAATCACTGTCAAGGCAAAAAAACTGATTCAGAAGGCGGATGTTGTTGTATATTCTGGTTCTTTGATTCCTTCTGAGATTCTTAAGATGTGCAAAAAAGCCAGAATGTATGATGCGGCAAAACTTGTACGCGAAGAAATTTTTGATCTATTAAAAAAAAATGCCAAAAAAGGTAAAAGAGTGGTACGACTTCATGATGGCGACCCATCAATTTACGGAGCAATACGTGAACAGATGGACAATCTGTATAAAGAAAAAATTGATTCTGTAATAGTACCTGGAGTTACATCATTTCTAGCATCCGCAGCTGCACTTGGAGCTCAGCTAACACTTCCAGGTGTAACACAAACAATGATAATATCAAGAGCAGAAAAACGCACAAAAGTTCCAAAGCGTGAAAAAATATCAGAGCTAGCAAAACACAGAGCTACGATGATCTTCTATCTAAGCATCCATCTTCTATCAAATATAGTAAAAGAAGCACTAGATGGTGGATATACAAAATCAACACCTGTTGGAGTTGTTTATCGCGCAAGTTGGAATGACGAAAAAATTATTACAGGAACGCTAGAGACAATTACAAAAAAGGTTAGAGATCAAAAGATTACGCGAACTGCTATTATAATAATCGGCGATGTTATAAAACCAAAATCATATGAATATTCTCGTCTATACGATAAGAGCTTTAGTCATGGATTTAGAAAATCACGTTCTAAATCGTCAAAAAATTAACTTCGTCATCAATTCCCATCATCTGAAGATTTTTTTTAAAAAGCTTAACATCACCAGAAGTAAATATTCTCAATACGTTTTGCTGTAAATCATTATCCTCTACGAAATCTTTTAGAACATTTGAAATATTTTTTGCAGGATCTAAAAACTTAACATTTTTGAAAATTGATCTTAGAAATGGTTCTAAAAACGGTAAATGTGTGCTTGATAGAGTAGCAACATCAATCAAATTATCTAAAAATACATCTTCTAAAACTTCTTTGATGATATTTTTACAATATTCTTCATCTGTGAGAAATTTTCCAGATTCTACAAGTTCAACAAGTAATGAACAATCAATTTTGTGAATCACTATGTCGTTTGGCACGTTACATTTTTCTATAAATTCTGTAACACTTTCACTCTGAATAACAGATCTAGTTCCAAGAATTGCAATATTTCTTGTTCTAGATATTTTTACAGCATCACTAAGTGGAGGGTATATTCCAGCTAATTTCCTGCTGATCCTAGAATAATCGAGTAAAAGTGTGGGTGTATTTGATGCCATTATAATAAAGTCCGGAGAAAATTTTTCCTCTAGTAGATCTACTGTGTCTTTGATGATATTTTCTAACTCTTTTTTCGATTTTACTCCATAAGGAAAATTTTTCTGATCAGCGAAATAAATTAACTCTCCTTTGAAAATTTTTTGTATTTCCCTTATAATTGATATTGAACCAAATCCAGAGTCAAAAACCGCAATTTTCATTCATTCATACCTCTTTTGTTAGCTAAATTTAGCCTAGTGTTGATCTAAATACACACCCAGTATTAAGAATAAAATTGTAAACGATGCCCTATGACATCTTTTGAAAAGACATGGGCACAAAGAGAAGTAAAAAGTATGACTGAAAAGATTCGTGATACCGTAAAGCCACAAGGCGCACTAAAACCACGAATTCAAACAGCAGTTAACAAACTTCAAGTGCAAACTTCAAAGATGGACGTCATGTTGACAAAATTACATCAAAGGGATCAGCAACTTTTTGATAGAGTTGTCACTGCAACGCAGAGCCATGATACACCAACTAGTAGGGTTCTATCTTCTGAATTGGCAGAAGTTCGTAAAGTTTCAAGAGTATTAGGCAATGCCAGAAATTCCCTTGAACAAGTACAATTACGATTAACTACTATTCATGATCTTGGTGATGCAATGATTGCAATTGGACCAGCGATGTCAACTATGAAAGAATTGAAACCAACAATGAGTAAATTCATGCCAGAGGCAGACTCTGAGTTGAATACCATGACAGAAACATTGAATGGACTTATGGTTGATTCACTTTCAGGCGATTCGTTTGAGATGCAAGACAGTGCTATGACTGAAGAGACAAACTCAATTCTTCAGGAAGCAGAAGCTGTTGCTTCACAACAAACAGACGAAAAATTTCCATCAATACCAACAATGACTCCAACAGGACTTCCGTCCCAAACGCAATCTAATACACAATCAAATCCAATGGATTTCCTTGAGTAAGCGTTAAGATAAAGTCCAATTTTTTTCTATTTTTTAAAGACTAAGGGAAAGCTGTTTCCTTAGAAAGTATCTCATCCAACTCAGAAACTTTTATTCTATTTTGTTCCATCGAGTCGCGCATTCTAAGAGTGACAGTGTCATCTTGTAATGTTTGGTGGTCAATTGTAATGGCATAAGGTGCACCAACTTCATCCAACCTTCTATATCTTCTTCCTATCGCACCAGAATGATCCAAAAACACATCGTACTTTCGCTTGATTTGCAGATAAATTTCATCCGTCTTTTCTGCAAGACCATCTTTTTTTACAAGTGATAACACTCCAACGTGAATTGGGGACAAATATGGTTTAAGGGATAATACAATCCTATCATTCTCTTTGTCTTCTCGTAAACCACTTTCTAATATTGTGTATAAGCTACGATCTATTCCCATAGAAATCTCAAAAACATGTGGAAGTACTTTTTCATCGTTATCCATTACCTCAAATTTTTCTTTACTTTTAGTAGCATGACTAGTTAAATCATAATCCGCTCTATAGTTGCATGCTACCAATTCAAGCCATCCGGTAGTAGTCTCAACCTCAAAATCAAAAGCAACTTCTGCATAGAACGCTTTTTCCTTTTCTCCCAATTTACGAAATCTGCTTTTTTGTATGTCTATACCAGCTTTTTCATAAAACTCAGTTAATATTCCCAGATAGTAGGAAACAAACTTGTTTGGAATTATTTTTGAATCTACAGCCTCTTTACAAGTCATAATCTTCACTTCGTCATCAACTTGAATTGGAATCTTTGTGTTCTCTATCTCCGAAAACTTGTCCAGATCATTTAGTTTAGCAGGATTACAAAATACCTCAATTTCTGCCTGATAAAACTCTCTTAGCCTTAGTAGGCTTTGTCTGGGGGCAATTTCATTTCTAAAACTCTTACCTATTTGTGCAATTCCCAGTGGAAGCTTCCCTCTCATAATCTTGAAAAGTCGTGGAAAATCAACAAAGATGGACTGACATGTTTCGGGTCTTAGGTAGGCCTCTTCGCCTTCCGGTCCTATTCCAACCTGAAACATCATATTGAATTTTTTAGAACTTTCAAAATCACCTTTGCACTTTGGGCATTTTACATTTTTTTCAGAAATAACTTTGTCAAATTCATCAAGACCAGCACTTTCAGGAATGACAGTTTTGGTGGCGTCAACTATTATTTTGTCCGCTCTGTATGTTGATTTGCACTTTGTACACCTTACAATGGGGTCAGCAAAACTAGCTAAATGACCAGATGCCTCAAATACAGACTTTGACATTATTTGTGAACCATCAATCTCAATCATTTTGTCACGTCTAACCAATTCCCTTCTCCAAAGTTCTAAGAACTTGTTCTTCAAACTTACACCAGCTGGTCCATATTCCCAAAATCCAGCCTGTGCGTCAGCATAAACCTCACAACTTGGGAAATAAAATCCACGTTCTAGTGCAAGCTTCATAACATCATCATATTTCATAATTGCAAGCCACCTAGGTGAAATAAATTAGTTTTATGCAAGTTCTTTTGCAGTTCCAATATCTTCAAACTCGTCTCGTCTATCATCAATCGGGGTCTCTAATATTATGGGAATTTTATTTTTATTCATTAATTTGATTACTTTGCTTAATCCAGCGTTTCCAATCTGTCCTAAACCGATATGGTCATGCCTATCAAGATGAGAACCCAATTCTCCCTTTGAGTCATTCAAATGAAGAATCTTAAGATGTTTTAGTCCTATCTCTTTATCAAATTTTTCAAATGTGTCTTTTACATTTTTCTCATTTCCTAGATCATATCCTGCAGCAAATGCATGACATGTGTCAATACATATTCCAAATCGATCTGCAGGTTTCAGGCTGAAGAAAATTTCTGCCAGCTGTGTAAAATCAGAGCCTACAGAATTTTTTTGCCCAGCAGTATTTTCAAGAAGAATTGTGACATCTTTTGTTGCTTTTGCAACTTTCATTAGCGCACTTGTTAATCTCTTGATTCCATTTTCTTCTCCAGATCCCTTATGGCTTCCCAAATGTGTTACAAGATATGGTATTCCTATTTTGGCACATCGTTCAACCTCTCTTATCATGGCTTTAATCGATTTTTCATAACTGGGTTCATCTGGAGTGGAAAGATTTGGAAGATATGGCATATGTGCTACGGTCGCAAACCTATCAATGTTAGATTCGCTAAGATTTTTCTTGTAGTTTGAAACATCTTCATTTGGAAGATCTTTAGAGTACCATCCTCTAGGATTTCCTGTAAAAATTTGAAATGCAGAACATTCACGCTCTACGGCATTAGTAACTGCATTAGCAATAGAACCTGAAATTGAAACATGAAGTCCGATCTGCACGCATGGAAGGACTCAAAACATAATTTAAACAGTATTGTTTTTTTTGTTTTGAAAGCTTTTAAATCAAATTTTTTAGAAAGGTTTGGGTAGTCAATATATGATAAGTTTAGGACAAGATGAGATTGCAAAATATCCTTTCTTAGCAGAGGCTGGGCAGTATCTGAAAGATAAGGGGTTTACATTAGAACAATTTGCTACTGATCCAGATCTCAAGATTATTGTGGATAAAGCATATGAACGGATTGAATCTGCAGCAGAGGACAAAACTTACTATCCTGAACTAGATGATCCGAGTGAAAAAGAGACTACTCTTCCACTAAACGTATTTTCATTTTTGATAGCAATTGTACTACTAAAACTAAGTGGGCTTAACACACTGATCAACAAATTTTCTCTTGCTGAGGCTCGTCGGGCTGAAAAATTTCTACAAAGAGATCTAGTTAGCAATTCAGATAAAACAAGCGAAGAATTTGCAATCAAAATTTTTCGAGATATTTTTTCTGTAACTATCAAAAAGACCGGAGGTTATTTTGTTATTCCAATTCCTGATTACTTGAAGCATGCTGTAAATTTTCATGAGCGTGAATGGAAGTTAGTTAACAGACATGTTGAGAATGGCATGGTTTTTTTGAGCCCACGTGAATCTGTAAGATTGATTCGGTGGAAACTTAGTGGCTATATAGGCTCCAAGATTAAGTCTGCCAACACACCATCTATGTCTGACGGATTTGAGGATAAAGTTAAAAGATTATCTGCTTTGGCAAAAAAATTTGTAGTTAACACAGTTGTAACAGGAGCGTATCCACCATGCATTGAACATGCAATAGAAGTACTCAACAAAGGAGAAAACTTATCTCACTCTGGCCGATTTATGTTGGCTACATTTCTTCTTGGAAGAGGACAGACAATAGATGAAATTGCACCATTATTCAAAAATGCTCCTGATTGGAATGAAAAAGTTACGCGTTACCAAATCAAACAGCTTTCTGGTGAAACAGGCGGCAGCAAAACAAAATATGTTTGTCCATCATGCGAAAAGATCAAAAGTAATAATCTCTGCTATATTACACCTGATTGTGATAATATTATAAACCCAATGCAGTTTGGTCGGAAAAGATTGTAAATGCTTGAAAATGATTTAAAATTTTTAGAAGAAACTTTCAAACAATACTACTTTGATCATTTTGATTTAATTCATGTTCCAGACAGATCAAAAGAAAGGGAATATGGCTACAAAAAATTTAATTCTGGAATGATAAGACATATGTCATTAAAAACCGATAAAGATTTGCATTTGATGTTAATGACAAATGCACCTTCCGATGTTTTTTGTTCAAACGGATACTACTCTTTTCCAAATTTACCAATGGCAGAAAAAGACTGGAAAGAGGCGGATCTTATTTTTGATATAGATGCAAAGGATCTAAAGCTATCTTGCAGGAAAGATCACACATGCATGAAATGTGTTTCTTGCGCTGAGATATCTTTAGTGCAGGACGCTTGTCCAAAATGCAAATCAAACAAACTGGATCTTGTATCATTGCCTTGCCAAAATTGTATTTCTGGTGTAAAGAAGGAAGTTTTGAACTTGGTGAAAATTCTAACTACTGATTTACAAATAGATGATAAGAATATCAGAATATCCTTTTCAGGTAATGAAGGATTTCATGTTTATGTTACAAATTCGTCCTATAACCAATTGGGTTCTAACGAAAGACGTGATTTGATTGATTATATCAAATTTCAGAGTGCCATGCCTGAAAGGTTTGGGTTCCCAAAAAACAATCCTTCAAGAACTTCATTTCCAGATCTTGGCGATTCTGGTTGGTCTGGTCGTGTGGCAAAGGAGCTCTTTGGTTCTAAGTCTAAAAGATCAAAGACCATTACAAAGATCATCTCTGATGGGCAAGTCGCTTATCAGCAAAAACTTGAAGAAATGAAAAATTCGATTGGAGTCAAGATAGATTCCAATGTGACATCAGACATTCATAGAATTTTTCGACTTGAGGGCTCGCTAAATAGTAAAAGTAGTCTTGTGAAACTAGTCTGCCAAGACATTGAAAAATTCAATCCATACATAGAAGCATGTTTGATTGAGGATAAACCAGTAGAAATTTTAGCAAATTTTCCAATTAAATTTAGTTTAAAAAATACAAAATTTGGTCCATATATGAATGAAAAAACCTCCGTTCCAAAATATGCTGCAGCCTATATGGTATGCAAAGGTATAGCATCAATCTCTGATACGTAAATCTTGCACATATGCCAATAAGGTATTAATTTACTAAAAATCGACGTTATTCAACTTGTATAGCGCTAAAAATGAAGGGGGTAGTCAACCTCCACCAGATGCTGGAAAGTATATCAGAATAGGAATAGTAGCTCTAATCGCAATTATTGCCTTTGCTCTTGTAGGCGGCCAAGCTGTGCTATTATTTATGAATGTGGAAGAATTTGCTGATCTTTTTATAACACCACTTTACTTCGCGTTAGTTTCTTCCATAATTCTATCAGTGATAGCACTAATACGTGTAAACATAGTAAAACGCCATTCGATTTTATGGTACTCTTTGTCTACCGCAATTGGTTTCATTAATCGTAACCCAACTTCGGCTGTAACAGAAACTATTACAAGTTTCCACGATTACAAGTTATCTGTTCCACATTTTGTAATTTGGCAGTTTACCAAGGTTGTCCTCTTTGGGGCATTCTTTGCAAACATTATGTTTGGTTTTGCCGCCATGTATGTAATAGACGGAAATAGTTTGGGTATAGAGAACATACCTGAAATATTTTCACTTCCTTTTGTAACACCACCAACCGATTATTCCTATGCAACTGAAAAAGTGATTCCAATGATTCCAGCACTATTAATTCTGGTTCCATCCATACTGGGTGTTATTGGATTACGGCTCTTGTTGTTTGTTGGGCTACATCATATTTTCAAGGTTGCTACATCCTATATTCATGATGCGGCTCAAGGAAAACCAAAGTGGCTTAATTACACTTCATCATTGGAAGCAATTGTAGGAATTGGTATAATCTGGTCCGCCTTTAACATGTTCTTTGGTGAAAACATTGATTACAACACAAAATATGCCATAGGAGGAACATTTGTTGTTGGGTTTGCACTAATTGCGTTTTCAATATTTGATAGGATTAGATCTAGAATACTAACGCATATGTTAAAAAGAGATGTATACGTCAGAATTTTTACTATTATTGCAATTGCAGTAATTGTCGGCATTGCAATGTCTGTTAACACCAGCATTGCTGATGCTAAAAAGATAGAATATCTTGGACCATATACTGCACAACAAATTGGCGTGAATCAATACCTTGCTGAATTAGATCAAATTGAAGAACATATTCATGATCCATCAATAAAATCAATTTCTCCAAACCAAATTGATCAGTACATTGAAGACAATGCTGATGTTCTAGACGGTATCCGTGTATGGGATTGGGAAGCGGCATTTGCAAAATTAAAACCAGAAATTGGATTGATACCTTATGTAAATTTTGAAGATAATGATATTTTGAGGTTTGATGACAAACTATACTGGACTGCATCCATGGCACCAATTCTGCCTTCTTCTGTAAGCTTGGAAAACCAGTGGTATAACGAGCACCTAGTTTATACTCATGTGCCAAACGGATTTCTAACTTTAGAGGCGACTGATGGTCAAATAGTTGATAGCTCTGAGTTGTTTGAACAGAGACAAATCTACTATGGCGAGGGCGGCTTGCTTGATCAAACTTGGTCCGGATATCCAACAGACCGAGGATCAACCACCGCAGAACTAAACAATGCATCCTATGATGGAATGGGTGGCTTGGAAATTGCCCCGCCTATCAGCTGGCTGTTTGAGCCAAACTTTATGATCTCATTTCCTGGAACGCCAATTCACGTTATGAGATACAAGGATGTTAACGAGAGAATGGAAACACTATATCCATACTTTTTGTATGACTTGTTTGGAAAGGAGCTTGATTCACTTCCAGTAACAGATGGCAAGAATACCTATTGGCTCGTTCCCCTCATTATTGGATTTGATTCAGGAGATGTTCCTTGGTCAGCGGGAAATCCATATCTTAGATTGGTAGGTTATGGGTTAGTAGATACCTATGACGGTAGTATTCAACTAATCAAACATGGAGACGACTTTTTTTCTGATATGTTCATGAGCCAGTATAAACACAACGTAATCGAGATGCCTGAATGGCTTGAAGAACAGATAAGGTATCCTCAGGAGCTTTTTAACTGGAGGACTGAGATGTACAACATCTATCACGTTACTGATGTTGATATATTCATACAAGCAAATGAATTCTATGAAATACCTCGTGGCTTAGATACTTACTACATACAAGCAAAGCCACCTGGATTTGAAGAACCAGAATTTGTTGGCTTGCTATCTCTCGAACTTAGAGGTTCACAGGGAAGAAACTTGGCTGGATACATGGTTGTAGAAAATGATAAACCAAACCTAGGTGACATGCAATTTTATGAAGTTCCAATAGAATCAGACATTAAACTGTTAGGTCCTACCTCTGTTCGTGAGGCATTGGATAGAGATCCAGACTTTGCTCAATTAAAGACACTTTTGAGAAATCCTCGAATTGGTGATAACATATTATACCAAGTGGGTGAGCATGATACCTACTTTATCCCAGTTTATACTGCTGGTGCAGGTGGTGTTGTTGCACAACTGGGTACTATTGCAGCTGTTGGTGCCGCGTTTACCGGCGAATATCATGTGGGTCTAGGCGATACACAAGAATCAGCATTTGAGGCATATCTGCAAAAACTAGCTGGCATTACACCAACTGCTACTGCGACCAGTGATGGCGTAATGGGTATTGTACTAGACAAAGATGCGAGAATAGATGTTGTGCTATCAATTTTTGAAGAAAAGGGCATAGTTCTCACCACTCCAACTACAATTCAAATTCCATTGGCGTTTAGTATAGGTGATATCGCATTCTATTCAAAATCTGACCAAGAGGCTACAACTAAATTGGTTACACAATTCATCAACGAAGCTGGAACTAGTAAGCGTATTCTAATGTGGGAGGAAGAAAATGCATTTAACTTTGGATATATCAAAGTTGTTGACAACGTAACTGAGCTACATTATATCTCGATTGAGGTAGGCAAGTAGTTGCTACTTGTTGTAGATAATGGTTCTATCTACACAAAAAATCTGGTAAACTTTCTTTCTGAAAAGAAAATTAAATTCATCAGCCAAAAATTTGATGAAGTGGATCTATCAGATATACAACAATTTAATTCGTTTATTCTTTCTGGAAGAAGGAAAAATGATAGAAAAATTAACGCATTAAACTCTAAAATCATAAAACATGCCGTCTCTGAAGAAAAATCATTGCTTGGAATTTGTTATGGCGCTGAAATTTTAGCTATTACATTGGGTGGCACAATAAAAAAATCAGATGAACATGTAGGAGGTCAGGAAACTGTTGTTATTGAAAAGGAAAACAAAATTTGCCATGGAGAAATAGACGTAACTGAAAGTCACAACTATGAGATTTCACAATTAGGCAGCCAACTTCATAGTTTAGCCAGCTCCAAATCATGCAAGTATGAAATTGTAAAACATAACAATTTGAACATTTTTGGAACACAATTTCATCCAGAAATGAGTGGTGATGGAAAATCTATAATCCAGACTTTTTTATCAATTTAATAGATTGAAATATAGTAAAATAATTAGAAAATTTATGGTAAAAAAGCTGATAATTGATCACAATGAGAAGGGAGAGATCGTTTCACCATCATACGTTGATATTGTTTCAAAAATCAATGAAATAATTGAAATCCTTTCAATTGAAAAAGTAGACGATAAAGATTTGCGTTAATTTTAAGTCAAGTATGCGGAGTGCGGGATTTGAACACGCGACCTCCAGCTTGGGAAGCTGACGTCCTGCCAGTCTGGACTAACTCCGCTCAATTCGGGTTTTGAAATTAATATTATATAGTTTGATTGATAATTTTTTTCATGGATGCAAGATGTCCAGAATGCGAAAAGGTTGCAGTTCTTGACGATGAGATTACAAAAGTAAAATGTCCACACTGTAGCTTTGAGGCAGATTACGAAACTTACTTGGAGATTATGAAAGAGAAGGCACTGAATATGTCTGCGGATTATATTCCAGACAGACCAGGTTTCTAGCTAACAAACTCCAAAGGTTAATTAGTAGTTTGGTGATTTTTTCGAATGCTTGGCCAACTTCAAGATAACAATATCTGACACAAAAGGAAAATCAATTACTAGGGAACTAAAAGATAACGATGCGAATCCTTTGCTTGGATTACTAATAGGTCAAGAAACAGATGCCTCTCTTGTGGGATTAGAGGGAAAGATCAAGATTACAGGTGGTAGTGATAAATCAGGTGTTCCTATGAGATCAGATCTACTTAGCTCTGCAAGAAAACGTATCCTAATACCAAAAGGAGTTGGTTTACAACAAACAGAAAAAGGTCTGCGAAAACGGAAGCTATTAAGAGGAAATACAATATCTGAAGAAATTTATCAAATTAACAGTAGATATGATGGCGAAATTAAGGTAGAGGAACCTAAGAAAGAGGAGAAGGCAGAAGCTCCTAAAGAAAAACCAAAGGCAGAAGCTCCTAAAGAAAAACCAAAGGCAGAAGCTCCTAAAGAAAAACCAAAGGCAGAAGCTCCTAAAGAAAAACCAAAGGCAGAAGCTCCTAAAGAAAAACCAAAGGCAGAAGCTCCTAAAG
>ERZ724564.7-NODE-7-length-17997-cov-4.243649_pt1 | contig 17997 bp, 21 predicted proteins | sample MGYA00375858_ERZ724564 | MGnify/ENA primary metagenome ERZ724564 (study PRJEB28725, sample SAMN03264856) | marine sediment metagenome | biome: marine pelagic biome; feature: marine oligotrophic desert; material: ocean water | place: Pacific Ocean:North Pacific... | reverse complement strand
AGTTAGGAGTTTATTCTGGTCTTTTTTTATAAAATCATGGCTGACGAAACAACCCCTGAAGCTGAGAACGAAGTTACTACGCCAGATGTTGATGAGGAAAAATTTGAAGTGGTATACACTTGTTTGAGATGTGGTACTCCGGTATCTAATATTGAACTAAGCAGATTACCAGAAATAAAATGTAGTTGTGGTTTTAGGGTTTTTACTAAAGTTAGACCACCAATTGTCAAAACTGTGAAATTAATATAGTATTATTTTCCGCTTTTGTACGAGTGTTCGTTTTTCAGATGATCACGCATTTCTGACATAATTGGAAAAGTTTTATTGCATTTTTTACAGTCGTATGGGGCATCGTTGAAATGGGCTATTTCCTTATGATGCATTAATAGCTCATGCTTAGAAAATTTTTCCATACATAAATCACATTCAAATTTTCTAAAAAACTTCATTCTTATCCATTTTGTACTTTTTGGGAATCCCAGCAGTTTTTACATAACTGTCCCTTTATTTTCCAATGGTTTTTTGCATTGTATCTGATAAAACCAAGTTTACTACCACAAACACTACAGAAATCTCTTTTTTTGTTAAAATCCAACTCCTTTTCATCAAAGCATTTCTTACAAAGTAAACCTTCCATGTCCCATTGCCATCTGGGTTCCCATAGATCTGTAACTTTAGCAGCGATTCTACAATTTACACATTTTTTTCGTATTGATGCATCATAAGCTTGCCGCATTTGATCTAAGTAGCAATCACTACATAATGGTGATTTTACACCCCATTCTTTTTTTGCCTTATTTTTATGAATAACTTGTTTGTTACAGACAGTGCAATACGCTGGTTTGCGGCTAAATATGCCCATACGCTTCTAATTTTTTAAAAATATAATATCCTTTCCAATAAATTTTAATCATAAAAAAGTGATTTTAAAAAATTTGTTTATTTGATTTCCTCTAGGATTTTTTCTACTGCTTGACTAGCATTGATCATACCCGTTTTTTAGCATATTTTTCGATCAATTTGTATTGCTCTGTATCGCAACAAATCGGCATCGTTCTTTTTGTCATAGTCAAACGTATTTTTTTTAATTAATATCCTTTACTCTTTGAATATTTCAAAAAGTATTTGATAGGCAATGGAGAATTTACATTATGAAAAACCGTCAGATCTTAGTTATTGGTAATAATGATAATGGCTGTACTCCAGAATTAGAAAAGATTGCGTATGACGTTGGTGCAGAAGTAGCAAAATCTAATTCTGTTTTAATAACTGGTGGGCTTGGTGGTGTGATGCGTGCAGCATGTCATGGCGCACGAGAATCTGGTGGTACAACAGTTGGAATAATTCCTCAAGATGATTCATCTCATGCAAACGAATTCTGTGACATAGTAATACCTTCTGGTATGGGTTTGGCTCGTGATTTTTTAAATGCACTTTCCGCGGATGGTGTGATAGTTATTGGTGGCGGCTCTGGAACATTATCAGAAATTTGTGCTGCATATATGTACAAAAAACCTATTGTTACGCTAAAAAACTCTGGTGGAATTGCATCAAAATACGCTGACGAATATTTAGATCATAGAAAAAATATAAAGATTGTTGGTGTAGAAACTCCTCAACAAGCAATAAAATACATTTTAGAACAGATTAACACATAGATAATAAAAGAGGATCAGGTTCATAAAACGCACCATGTTTATTAGATAATTTTTTTAACTCTTCTACAATTTTTTGCATGCCTATTTCTTTTGCCGTTTCAAACAACGGTTTTTTTAAACCAAGCCCTAGGCTTGCAGCCTTTTCAATCTCGTCAATATCACTAGCATTATTTGTGACAAGCCATGCTGCATTATTCAGAATGTTTGCAATGATTTGTATAGGATCACATTTTTTTGCTAATTCTTCTGAAAGTGGTATTCTTTCATATTTATCATCAGAATATTTGTAAAAACCTTCACCGCTTTTTTGTCCCAATTTTTTTTCATTGAAGAGTTGTTCAATTTTAGGATGTGGCGAAATTACTTTTTTATCTCTAACATGCATCTCTACAGTTGCCTTATGAATTACATCTAATCCTGTAAAATCAGCTAATTCAAAGATACCCATTGGGAATCCAAGCCTGAATTTTACCGCAGAGTCAATTTCCGTCTGTTGAATTTTTTGCCTTTCCATCACATAGCAGGCTTCATGAACAAGCGGTATGAAAAGCCTGTTCACAATAAACCCCGGAACATCTTTTCTACAGGTTACAGGTATCTTGTTAACAGATTTTACAAAATTAATTGTGAGATTAGTAATATCATCTGAAGTTTCTTGTCCAGGTATTACTTCAACTAACTTCATTAGTTGAGGAGGATTGAAAAAGTGTATTCCAATAAATTTTTTCGGTCTAGAGATCGTATTTGCAATTTCTGTTATGGGTAGTGTACTGGTGTTTGATGCAAAAACAACCTGATCACTAGCTACCTTATCCAGTTCTGCATATACCTTTTTTTTGAGTTCCATTATCTCTGGAACTGCTTCTATTACTAAATCACAATCATGAACAGCATCCTTCAAATCAACTATTGGTTTTATTCTTGAAAATATTTCATCTCGTTCATTTTCAGAAATTTTTTCTTTTGAGACAAGCTTATCTAAACTCCACTTTATTTTTTCCATTGCTTTGTCTAAGAATGGTTGCTCAATATCTCTGAGCACTACATTATAACCGGCCATTGCAGAAACTTGGGCTATTCCATGACCCATTATTCCGGAACCTAATACAGTAATGTTTTTGATTTCCATACCGTCCAAGAAAATTAATATCCTTTATAATATGTTTCATGATTACGCAAATTATGGGATTGTTTGGCAAAAAAGCTAAGAATGAAACAAAATGTGATGTTTGTGACTTAGAACTACCAACTATTGAGCGATTAGAACGACATAAAAAAAAGGCACATGGTAATGTTCCAGAAAAGAAAATGGATGATTCTGGTGGTAGTCCGGGCGAAGGCGGGTTGTGGTAGTTTATTTACTGTAAAAAAATTGGTAGATGATTATGGAAGAGATGAGTGATGGAAAAAAATATGGATTGATGTTTCTTTTCATATTTATCGCAGCTTTCATAATTATAGCTACTTTGATCTTTCCATTTTGGAACTTAATTCGAGAAGATGTTTATGAAGAAGTTGAAATCATGGGAAAATGGAGTACGTGGTATGGTACTATGTGTAATGTGGACACTTCAGATAATATTCCTAAAACAATTGATAACTGTGATAAGGAAGCAGGTGAAGTTGTTACTGTAAACTATGGTAAAGATCTTGCATATGCAGAAATTGTTAATCCTTAATGATTTAGTTTATACTTTATTCCTAATTAATTAGAATATGGATTGTATTTTTTGCAAAATCGCTAAAAAGGAAATTCCATCTAAAATAATCACAGAAACCAACAAGTCTATTGCATTTTTAGACGCATTTCCATTATCACGAGGACATACGTTGGTAATTCCAAAATGTCATTACGAAAAAGTTCAAGATATGACAGATATTGATAACAATGATCTTTTTGATGTTGTGCACAAAGTGATTTCTAAAGTGGATAAACTTACAGGTTCTACATTATTAGCAATACATAACGGAAAGGACAGTGGTCAAGAAATTCCGCATGTTCATGTTCATTTAATACCACGAGAGTCACATGATCAAGCTGGTCCTGTACATAGTATGTTTAAAGACAGACCAAAACTTTCTGATAAAGAACTAGATGAGTTATGTACTAAAATAAAAAATATGTGATCATAACGGAAAGATTCTTCGTCCAGATTTTCTTTCATTAACTTTAATTGCCTTTGTTGGGCATGTTTCAGCTGCATCCATTATTTTTTCTTCAGATGCACCATACTGATTATGAACTTGTGATTTTGGGTTAATCATAGTAAGTTTGTCAATAACAAAAACATTTGGAGCAATAGTTTCGCAGCTCAAACAGGCAATACATTGACTTTTTTCTACACGGACAGATAAATCGTGCTTATAGATCTTTGTCTCACTGTTTCGATTTTCTGTCTTAGGTTTTGGACTAGTTCTCTCTTCATTTTCATTCCAAAACGCCCTTCCATAATCATTCTTTTTAGCTTCATTCTTTCTGAGTTCATAATCTTTCCAAAATGATTTTTCATATTGTCTCCAAAAGTTTTCATCCATTTCAAAATCTTTTGTGAATTTACTCCAATCCTCTTCTGGGGGGTTTTGTTTGGCTGTATTTTGATACGTACGAGATTTTTTCTTTGTAGTTTCATCATCATAATGAGAGTTTTTCAGTCTAGATTGGCTCTTTAAGAAATGATATGCATCTAACACATTTTTGAATCGTCGCCCATCACTTTCATTCTTATTTCTATCTGGGTGTAGTTCTAATGATAATTTTCTATATGCATATTTAACATCGTCAAAGCTAGCATCTGAATTTAGCATTAAAATTTGCATAGCTTGTGTTCTGTTCATGTATTTTTACCTAGTTAACATTCTTAAAAAGAATTTCATGAACATTTCAAGGTATTTTAGATGTAACATTTGATCTGAGATCTGATTCATACCATACCGTCATAGGCTTTCGATTCTTTGAGTAAAAATTCACAGCCAAATGTGAAAAAACTGAATTTTTTCTGATAGACCCATGTGTATGCAGTATTTTGGCCGGGATGTAAACCACATCACCAGGAGTTAAATTAACTGTTTTAGTTTTCGATATCTTGAATTTTGAAATCCCGTTACTCATTTTTTTATAATAAACTAAACTGCCGTTACCTTTAGTCACGATAAGCATTTGAGCACCAGTATGGAAATGAATCTTGGTTCTAGCTGATTTTTTGAATATTACGTGATACATATCATGCTCATTTGGTTTCGTAATACCAGAAATTTCACGAAGTGTTACTGGACCAGTAAAGTAGTCTTTTTTTACTTTTTTAACGGGTGCAGAGGAAATATTACCTTTTTTCAATTACTTAGGATAAAAGGTAATAGCCATAAAAAACTATAGACATATGGTTATGTGGTAATAGTTGGCTAAATCAAAATACAAAATTAAGACAGTAGTTTTACGTCCAATTTTAGATCTTAGTGAAGCTGAACAAATTGTTGAAAATGGAAAAACATCATTATTTAGGAGTATGTTGCAAAAACCTAAAAAAATGGAAGTGCATGTACATTCAATAAAACTCTCTTATGAGGCATTTTTAATTTTGTCGGGAAAGTATAATGCAAATTTTTATCGTAAAGCTGTTCATACAATTAATGTCGAGCCTACTGTCAGAGAGATAATTGTTGGTGATGACGTGTTTCCAATTAAACAAGGAAGAGGTGTATTAGGAAAACTTAACTATAAAATAAAATCAAGTACTAAAAGAAAAAACCAGATTGATTTGGAGTTAGAAGAACATGTATATCTTGATGACGAACAAGAGGTTGCGTTTGATCATCATGGTAAGGAAATCAAAATGCCATACAAAATGAGTTCAAGACTAATTGAAAGTTATCCAAGACGTACGTTAGAAAAAACAAAAAACAATGTAAAAAAACCTGAAATTACATATGATGCTGCAGTGCTAAGGTTAACATCAAAATTAAAGAAGTCTGTTTCAATTGGAAGGCGTAATCTGGAGGAAAAAATTACTATAAATGAAATAATTGAATTGTATGTACCAATTTATGAAGCAAGGCTGATTGGGCCTAAAAAAAATGTACGTCTAATGCGAATAGACAGTATCAGGAAAAAAGTTTTGTAATATCACCTGATAAGTCTCATAAATTTTGGCTCATCCTGCAATGAATCAAAAAATTCGTCTTCGAGAGCCCACTTTTTGATTGTTTTTCGATCTTTTTTTACCGCCTGCTCTAATAGATATATTGCTCTACCCACATTATTTATCGCGGCATTACTTCGTGCCATTGCATAGATTACGTTAACGTTACCTTCGTGCATCTGGAATAATTTATCAAAAATTTCTAACGCCCTTTCATGTTTTCCTAATTCTGCTAATTCCATTCCCTTATGAAAAAATGCATCCATATGTTTTGGGTGTTTACGATATATGTTTTCAAAACAGTTTAAGGCTTCTTCATGTTTTTTCATCTTTCCTAATACCACGCCTCTGTAAAACGCTGTATTTACATTCCCTGAATCACATTTTATTGCTTCATCTAAACTTTGTATTGCTTCTTCATGTTGTAATAACTTGTCATAGAGCACACCCTTATTGTAATGTGCAGCCGCATATTTTGGGTCTATTTCTATAGCTTTATTGTAATATTCTAACGCATCATCTGTATTACCAAGTTCTGCTAGTGCGATACCTCTGTTGTTAATTGCAGCAATGTGCTTTGGATTAATCTCAAGCACTTTGTCAAAACATGTAATCGCATCTTGATATTTTCTTAATTGATTTAATGCAATACCTTGATTATACAACGCATCAATATTTTTTGGATCCTGTTTTATGATTTTTTTGAAAAATGATATTGCAGACTTTGGTTCTCGTTTTTCCATAAATGACATCGCCTGATATAATAAATCCTCAGTTTTTTCTTTACTGGCAAAAAATATCATGATGATCAGTTTTGTTACGTTAATTTATTTTTTAAACTTTGTAAGAAATTTATCAGTAGATTTTGCTATAGCATTAATATCAGATTTTGTATGAGCATCTGAATATGCACCTAATTTTCCTGGCAAAAAGAATATCCCATCATTTGCAATCATATGAAAATGATAATCATGTAATTTTTTTATATTACATTTTGCTGCATCAGTTGCATTATTAATTTTATATATTGAATCATTCAAAAAGTGCGTTAAAAACAATGAACCAATTCCAGTTGTAATTACACTTCCAGCAAATTTTTTATCAAGCATCTTTCTAGTTTCTGAACCAAACCCATTTAATTTTTGATAAAGAATGCTACCTTTCTTTTTTATTGCGCCTAGCGTTGAATTAACGGCCATCATTGAAAGTGGATTTGCGGAGAATGTACCGCCACCTATGTATGCACGGCTTGATTTTGAGAATCTGGATGTATTTGCGTATTTCATAAACTCATTTTTACCGGAAATGATACCAATTGGAAATCCACCACCCACTATTTTCCCAAGCGTTACTATATCAGGATCAAGTTTCATAGTCTCGTATAAACATCCATATCTAAACCTAAAACCAGTCACAATCTCATCAAGGATAAATAAGGAATTATTTTTGTGGCAGAATTCTTCTATTCCCAACAGATAGTCCTTTGTTGCTGGAATACTCCCACCACCACCAAGAACCGGTTCAATGATAACTGCAGCCAAATCATTTTTTTTTGCCTTCAAAATTTTGATTGAACTTTCCAGATCATTGAATGGGAGTGATATGATATATTTTTCAGCAGCTAATCCATTACTTTCGGATTTACTGAATTGTCAGTTTACTGTCTTAAGCAAATCTGTAGTGTATCCATGCCAACCACCATCAATCTTTGCTATTGTTTTTCTTTTAGTAGCTGTTCTAGCAAGTCTAATAGCATACATTGTTGCTTCTGTTCCAGTTGATGCATAGCGGATTTTTTCAGCTACTGGAACAGCTTTTGAAATAGTTTCGGATAATTCAATCGAATTTTTACTAGCGGTGCCATGCATCCAGCCGTTTTCAAGTTGCATTCTTACATTGGTTTTAACATCTTTTGGTGAATGACCTAAAATAAGACTCCAATGACCCATCCAATAATCAACGTATTTGTTAGAATCGACATCAACTAGAAACTTACCATTTGAGGCTTTTACTATAAACGGATATGGCTCAAAGAATCTTATATTATGATGAACGCCATTAACATGAAGTTTTTTAGATTTTTTAAAAAGATTTGAAGATTTTTTTGTCTTTTTCCTATAAGATTTTAAACTAGTTTTTATCATTTCTAAACACTATATTCTGTAATATATTACTGATCGCAGAAATCATATTTTTTTCAATTTTTTTTTGAATGGTTTATATGTATTCAATCAATCTCAACTTTTGCATACGTAACGCAAGAGCGGCGCTTGTGATGAAGTATGGCAATGAGCCATTTTATGATTTACGAGCCTCCAGTTACGCATACAAAATGTGGATTTGACCAAATGATCAAATCTGAAATGTGAAGATTATGTGCATTCCGTTAATTCCAATAATAGTACAAATAATACTTCTAAGATTCAGAATCCGGTTGATCCTGCCGGACCTGACTGCTATCGGATTGATACTAAGCCATGCGAGTCTTTGTAGTAATACAAGGCATACGGCTCAGTAACGCGTAGTCAACCTACCCTATGGACAAGAATAATCTCGGGAAACTGAGCATAATTCTTGATAGATCATAATGCCTGGAATGGTTTATGGTTAAAATGATTCGTCGCCATAGGATGGGACTGCGGCCTATCAGCTTGTTGGTGAGGTAATGGCCCACCAAGGCGATTACAGGTACGGGCTCTGAGAGGAGAAGCCCGGAGATGGGTACTGAGACAAGGACCCAGGCCCTATGGGGCGCAGCAGGCGAGAAAACTTTGCAATGTGCGAAAGCACGACAAGGTTAATCCGAGTGATTTCTGCTAAAGAAATCTTTTGCAAGTCATAAAACCACTAGTGAATAAGGGGTGGGCAAGTTCTGGTGTCAGCCGCCGCGGTAAAACCAGCACCTCAAGTGGTCAGGAGGATTATTGGGCCTAAAGCATCCGTAGCCGGCTCTGTAAGTTTTCGGTTAAATCCATGTGCTCAACGCATGGGCTGCCGAAAATACTGCATAGCTAGGGAGTGGGAGAGGTAGACGGTACTCGGTAGGAAGGGGTAAAATCCTTTGATCTATCGATGACCACCTGTGGCGAAGGCGGTCTACCAGAACACGTTCGACGGTGAGGGATGAAAGCTGGGGGAGCAAACCGGATTAGATACCCGGGTAGTCCCAGCTGTAAACGATGCAGACTCGATGATGCATTGGCATATAGCCAGTGCAGTGTCGCAGGGAAGCCGTTAAGTCTGCCGCCTGGGAAGTACGTACGCAAGTATGAAACTTAAAGGAATTGGCGGGGGAGCACCACAAGGGGTGAAGCCTGCGGTTCAATTGGAGTCAACGCCAGAAATCTTACCCGGAGAGACAGCAGAATGAAGGTCAAGCTGAAGACTTTACCAGACAAGCTGAGAGGTGGTGCATGGCCGTCGCCAGCTCGTGCCGTGAGATGTCCTGTTAAGTCAGGTAACGAGCGAGATCCCTGCCACTAGTTGCTATCATTATTCTCAGGAATAGTGGGGCGAATTAGTGGGACTGCCGTTGTTAAAACGGAGGAAGGAGGGGGCTACGGCAGGTCAGTATGCCCCGAAACTCTGGGGCCACACGCGGGCTGCAATGGTAGCGACAATGAGTTCCAAACTCGAAAGAGAGTGGCAATCTCTAAACGCTACCACAGTTATGACTGAGGGCTGTAACTCGCCCTCACGAATATGGAATCCCTAGTAACCGCGTGTCATTACCGCGCGGTGAATACGTCCCTGCTCCTTGCACACACCGCCCGTCGTTTCATCGAAGTTTGCTTTTAGCGAGGTGATGTTTAATTGGCATTATCGAACTTGAGGTAAGCGACGAGGGAAAAGTCGTAACAAGGTGACCGTAGGGGAACCTGCGGTCGGATCACCTCCTTAGAAAGAATTACGGAAAGCACATAATCTTTGCATCACCATCGATGCAATACATCATGAAAATGTTGTATGAAGGATGTAGCAGGTCTCCACCGGGGGCTTGCAATGATCGTCATGTATAGTCGTGTATTATGTGGCCGTATATGCTGGTGTAAAGACGCCAGTAAGTGGATTGCTAGGCTTGAGGAGAGATGAAGGACGTGGCAAGCTGCGATAAGCCCGGGGTAGGCGCACGCGACCTTTGATCCCGGGATGTCCGAATGAGAATCTTGTTTTTTAAACACTCCGTTGCAATGGCAGCGGAGATCGAACCGTCGGAATTGAAGCATCTTAGTACGACGAGGAAAAGAAATCAATTGAGATTTCCCAAGTAGTGGCGAACGAAACGGAAATAGCCCAAACTGAATCTGTTATGGTAACATAACAGAGATGTGGTGTTTTGGTTATGATATTACGATCCTAGAATACAGCTGAAGTGTTCTGGAACGTACCGGCGAAGTGGGTGATACCCCCGTAAGCGAAGTAGTATAGGATCTTATCATAACCCGAGTAACTGTCCTTGGCAGTGGGCAGTGAATATAGGTGAAAGTAGTATCTTAGGCTAAATATCTCTCAAGACCGATAGTGTACTAGTACCGTGAGGGAAAGCTGAAAAGTACCCCGGAAGGGGGCTGAAAAGTGCATGAAACTTATTGGTTACAGACGTGCATGGCATGAAAGGTGATTTTTTCATACTGGAGGTTCTAGCAATAGAACTAAAGGTTTGAAGGTCAAATCATCAGTGTCATGCGTTCCGTCTCGAAACACGGGCCAGGGAGCTTATTGTCATGGCAAGTCTAAGCCCTTAAAGGTGAAGACGAAGGGAAACCGAGTTCTCGCAACTTTTGTGAGGAGAAGCGTGTGAAAGTGCGTTGAGTCATGGCGGTAAGGCTAGAAGCCAGTCGATCTATTCCTGAGCAAGCTGAAGGCGGGCGAAAGCCCGTTGGAAGGCTGTAGCAGTTCTGACGTGCAAATCGTTTGTGTGACTTGGGAATAGGGGATATGATCCAATCTAGACTGGCGATCGCTAGTTCCAACCGAAGCGTCTCGCAGGGCGTCCTCTGTGGAGATAGCATTTCCTGTAGAGCACTGATCTTTTGGTATGGGGGAGAAATCCCTCGCCATCATTTCAAACTCCGAATGGATATGCATCGTAGAAGCAGGGAGACGGGTTCGTGTGACGTAAGGTTCACGACCGAAAGGGGTTTAACCCAGACTAAAGTTAAGGTCCCTAAATTTTTGCTAAGTGTCAAGCCAAAGGGCGTGTTCACGCCAAGACAGCAGGGAGGTAAGCTCAGAAGCAGCTATCCTTTAAAAAGTGTGTAACAACTTACCTGCCGAGTGTGGGCGCCCCGAAAACGGACGGGGCTAAAGCAAAGTACCGATACTTTAGATACTTGTACATTTACAAGTCATGGTAGGTTGGCGTAGTGATTGGGTCGAAGCAGGGCAGTGATGTCCTGTGGACCGATTTCTATTGCAGATCCTGGTGGCAGTAACAGCATAGTAGAGTGAGAACCTCTACCACCGCAAGCGCAAGGGTTTCCAGGCAATGCGTTATCAGCCTGGAGTTAGTCGATCCTAAGAATTACCTCAACAGAGTAATTCGAATGGGAAACTGGTTAATATTCCAGTACCTTGCTTACACGTTATTATCTATATGAATTGCTTCTAGATAGGGGATGTAGAACTATCGTTTTATCTAACTGTTTGAGATTCGGGGAGTGTCGTAATGACGAGAACTGATTCGAGGCAGGAATGGCTCTGCGTTAGCAGAGTTTTCCCAACTCCAGGAGACCATGAAAGATCATATAGAAAGTGTTAGCAAGTTCGTACCGAGAACCGACACAGGTGCGCTGGCTTAGAAAGCTAAGGTGCTACGGGTATACCGTATGGCGAGGGAATTCGGCAAATTAGTCCTGTAGCTTAGGTATAAGGGATACCTGCTGTTTTAATGAGGAATTGGGACAGCAGGTTGCAATGACTAGGGGGTTCCGACTGTTTAATAAAAACACAGGCGACTGCTAGTCCGAAAGGATTTGTATAGTCGCTGAATCCTGGCCGGTGCAGGTACCTAAAACTTGGGTTCAACCGAGCTAAGGGCCTGTTAACGCCGGGAGTAACTCTGACTCTCTTAAGGTAGCCAAATGCCTTGTCGGGTAAGTTCCGACGCGCATGAATGGAACAACGAGAGCCCCACTGTCCCCGCCTACAACCCGGTGAAGCCACATAAGGTGGACGAACAGTCCATCATCTTCCATCGGGGAGAGAAGACCCCGTGGAGTTTTACTGCAGCTTGTGCTTGTAGTATAGTACGAATTACATAGTGTATCTGGTAGCCATGCCTGAATTTCTTTGGGAATTCAGTGAAGCGACGATGTAACACCAGATTATTCTTGCAGTACTTCTTATCTGATGCAAATCAGAAACAGGTGCAGGTAGGCAGTTCGGCTGGGGCGGCACCCCTTTGAAAAGATATCAAAGGGGCCCAAAGTTTAGTTCAAACGGGTCAGAAATCCGTTGAAGAGGGCAAAGCCAAAAACTAGACTGACAGGATTTCCAAACGCACGGAATTCTGAGACGAAAGTCTGGCTTAGCGATCCTTCGTGTGCCCACTATTGGGGCCCGGAGGTGACAGAAAAATTACCCCAGGGATAACAGGCTCGTCGCGGGCGAGAGCTCCTATCGACCCCGCGGTTTGGTACCTCGATGTCGGCTTTTCCTATCCTGGTCCTGCAGCAGGGGCCAAGGGTGAGGCTGCTCGCCTATTAAAAGGGAACATGAGCTGGGTTTAGACCGTCGTGAGACAGGTCGGTCTCTGCCTGATGGAAGCGCGGCTGTCTGAGGGGAAGTTGCTCTCAGTACGAGAGGAACAGAGCAACGTGGCCACTGGTCTACCGGTTGTCTGATAAGGCAGGCCGGGCAGCTAAGCCGTTTGGATTAAGTGCTGAAAGCATCTAAGCACGAAACCCATCCCGAGACAAGACAGCCTTTCGTAAGATGAAGGTTCGCAGAAGAAGACTGCGTTGATAGGATGGATGTGTAGATCACAAGCTTCGGCGAGTGATGAGCATGCCATTACTAATAGACCAACACATCAGCACGGCCACTTACATAGAGACTATACATGACGATTCATATTTTTAATTGAACTGAAAATTATCCACATACTTAGATTATATGTGGTAATTGATCATTTCAATCAGCTGTGGGGGAGTGCGTAAGAATGAATCTGCACGAGGGTGGATGTAAAATAAAACTCCCATCCTAGTACCAAACAGTGGAGAATTTCTACCCTCATGGCATCTCAGTTTTTAGAATTTCAAAAACTCTTTTATCAAGACAATCTTAACATTTCTTATGGCTGATGATGAATTATCTAAGAATCAGGCTTACGTTTTGTTAAACGTCGATTATAAGCATCAAAAGAATATTATCAGTAAAGCTAAATCATTTCCAACCGTACAAAATGTAAAGACAATGTATGGAATTTATGATCTAATGATAATCTTAGAATCTGATGATATGGGTGCTATTAAGAAAACAATTGATGTGGACATACATGAACTTGATGGAATAATAAACATGACATCATTAGTTACCGTTGGTACCAAGGATGTCCAGTCAATTTTAGAATAAAAATTGCAAGAATTTGAAATAGTAATAGTAGGAGCCGGACCAGCAGGTCTTTCAGCTGGAATATATGTTGCAAGGCAAAATGTATCATGCTTAATTATCTCAAAGGATTTGGGCGGACAGATGAACCTAATCCCAAGGCTGGAAAATTATCCTGGCGCTATTATGACAAGTGGACAAATACTAGCTAAAACACTTGAAACCCAATACTTGTCGTTTAAGGGTGAGATTATTTATGATACTGTTGAAAAAATTGATGAGTTTGAAGGCGGTTTTAAAATAAAAACAACTCGTTCTGAGTATAGATCAAAATCAGTTGTACTGGCACCAGGCAAGGTACCAAATATGTTAGGTCTTGAAAATGAATCAGACTATTTTAACAAAGGAATTCATTACTGTACTAAATGTGATGCACCATTTTACCAGGGAAGGATTACTGCTTCCGTTGGCGTGGGAAATTACCTTCTAGAATCCGGCTTGCTACTATCACGCATGGCTTCTAAGATGTATCTAATTTTAAGGGGTGCAAAACTTGCAGGCGATAAGGATCTAGTTGCAGCAATTGAGAATAACAAAAACATTGAGATTGTTACACAATCATCAGTGAAAGCAATTTCCGGAAATTCTGTACTACAACAGATTACAATAGTTGACTCGTCTGGAGCTGAAAAGGTATTGGATGTTGATGCGTTGTTTATTGAAATGGGTTCAAAGATTAACCTTGATTATGTTAAACATCTGGTAAAAATAAACACAAAGGGTGAAATTGAAATAGAATCTGGTGGCATGACAAGCCATCCGGCAATATTTGCTGCTGGTGATGCTACCACAATTCCATACAAACAGATTATTGTTGCATGTGGAGATGGTTCCAATGCTGGACTCTCTGCATTTATTTATCTTGAAAAACTAAAAGTCAAGCCAGGTGTACGTGCTGACTGGAAAAAGCAGATAGGCGGTTAGGTTTTCCATTATTAATTTTAGATAAATATTAGATTGTTATAATAATTCTATGTTATTATGGATTGCAGCTGCAGCGATTGGAATTTTAGTTGTTATCGTTTTAATTTACAAATACACAAAGACTTCCAAATATGATGTGGTAGGATTTTCTACACATTGCAAGATTTGTGGAGATAAAATTAACGGCTTGAAATGTCCTAGGTGTGAACAAAAAAAGAATGATTTGAGATAGAAATCACTTAAACCATTGATCCAATGTGTGGCTTCTTTTCTCGATACTCTTCTTTAATCGATTTAGTGATGCTTTGACTCTCTCTTCTGAGAAGCTTCTTTCATTTGCCAGATAATCTACAATTCCTGAATAATCAGCATCTTTAAACTCAATTTTGCCTATATCTGGCATATCTGGTTGCAGAAAAATTTTTCTTATTTGCTTGTAATCTATTTGTTCAAGCTCTTCTTGTATTTTTGGTATATCTTCTAACTTTCCATACTCTTTAATCATTTTAAGGGCAGTTTTTGGACCTATTCTCTCAAAACCATCAGGGTTAAAGTCAGTTCCGACGAGTATGCCTATATCAATTATCTGTTCACCAGTAATACCAAGTGCATCCAAGCTTTTTTGATGACTGATCATTTCAGGTTCGACGTCAATGTACGTATTACGGTTTGGGATCTTTCTCCTACCGGAATTAGTAAAATTACGAACAAGCTTTGTTGCACCAAATAATATTGAATCATAGTCTTGGCTAGCAACTGCATATGCTTTACCAGTTTTGTTCATATGTGCGGCAGTGGCTTCACCATCTGCCTTTGCCTGTATGTAAGGTATTCCAAATAAATCAAGAAGATGTTTGGAGTCTTCAACCATAGTGTCCTGCATGGATGTTGTTTGTTGTGCATACTTTCTTGCTGACTCAAAGTCGCCGCTTGCCTTGGCTTTCTCATATTTTATTGTCGCTTCTTTCTTACCTAATTTTCGCCGTTGAATTTCTGCCGTCTTTAGTGACGGTGGTTTGCCATCAAATACGTACACAGGTTTAATTCCAATAGATAAAAAATTGACATTTCTATACAATAGTCCAGTTAAATGACTCGTCACTCTTCCTCTGTTATCCGTAAGATGAAGTCCTTCAGGCCCTCTAATGATAGCCAAAAACTGGTAAATTGCATTGTATGCATCTATAGCTATTATCTTTGAAGAAAATGATTCAAGATTAGTTTTTTCTCGTATCAGAAGTGCTTTGATATCTACACCCATATCAGAATGGTATTTTTCTTGTTTTTTTGTTTACCGCTTTTATCGACTTACTATATTAGGACGTGTAACAAAATCGATTTGTCGGGATAGCCAAGCCTGGTAAGGCGGACGCCTCGAAATCTTATACAGGATAGCGTCTGTGCATCCGCACGCGGGGGTTCGAATCCCTCTCCCGGCGCTTGTCATTTTGGTATAACATAAAAGTGAGACAATAATTGATAATTAACAATGGCGGACATAGATACCACAAAAAATGTTTATCTGTTCACGCATGGTCGTCAAGATCTTATAGAAAAATCAACAAACGCGTTAGTTGCAAATGGTTTTTCAAAAGATAAAATCATCATGGCTCTTCCAAGCAAGGCTGGAGATGTAGATGATTATATGGCAATGTTATGGATGCCACCAAATCCTGATCATATCAAGATTCAGAAAATAACTAAAGTTGAGCCAGCAGAAGCGGAAGGAATGATAGGAGTATGGAAAGGCGTTTCAAAAGATGACATGTTTGAAATTAAAATATAAAAAATAAAATTTTATTCTTCACGCCAACGTCTTATTATTAAAAATGCAAGTATTGCACCAACTACCCCAGCCAATATTATGAATTCTGTAAAAAATGTATCATTCATTTAATTCACCAATAGTATTGTAAAATATAATTTTACTTTGTGTCATTTTGATCAGAATCATTTGGTCCATCACGTGTATCAAAAGAACTACTTGGTCCTACCATGTCTTCCGGTTTTACATTTTGATCCCATTCACCTTTTATTCCTTTAATTAATGAAACAATTCCACACGCAATCAGTAATACAACAATTGCAAAAATAACTATCTTATTTTGAGATGCAACACTACAATCAATCTCTGTTGGCGGCGTATCAGCATGATATTCATAACACACATGGAATTCTTCTTGCATGGTGATCTCCTCAAACTGAGCACCAAAAACTGATAGAATAATAATTCTTGCGAAAATTAACCCAACACCTAATATGATAAACCGATTATCCGTCACAGACTAAATGTGCAGCTTGAATATTTTTAGGCTATTCTATTCCAAATTTTCTAATGTGAGCACTTGAACATATTTAAAATTGTAATTTTAGATTTAATTATGGTATTTGGATGGGGCAAGAAAAAACCAAAAAAACAGGAGCCAGAAATAGCTCCTCAAAAAAAACAAATTTTGCTTTCTGATGTACCGAATGTTGTTGATGAGATACGTTCAATTCGAACAAAAACAATAATTGCTGAGACTAAAACATTTAAAAATAAAATTAAATCAAGTTGCGAAACAATTCTACATATTGCTATTGATCTAGAACGTGATACACTAAATGTAGATGATATAGATATTCACTTAAAACGATTAGTTGAGCGTGGAAAAAAAGAGGTTATATCAATTATCAAGAGGGAATCAATTGTTCAACTACCAGAGATAAATTCCTATGATGATGTGAAAAATTTTAATGCAATTGCTGGCAGAATGCTAAAGAAAATTGGGGACTCATTAGGAAGACAATCCAGTGTTATTCATATATTTGCAAAGAAATATGCTGGCAAGTTAAAAGATGATCTTAAGGTAATGACAGATGGGAATGATGAAATTTCTACCATAATTACGAATTACTCCGAATTAGAAACTAAAATTGAACAAGTTTTGAATACTATGAATAAGATTGAGCAATCAAAAAAATTAATAATTGATTTAGGTGAGCAGAAAAAACTAACTATGAAAGCCATCGATGTTCTTATTACTACAATTGATAGTGATGAAAAAGAGATTGAGAATATTAAAAACAGCAGTGAGTATACAGAATTTTTACAAATCAATGCAAATCTGGATTCTTTATCTTCTGAAAAAAATAAAATTAGGAATGAGATCGAATTACAGCTTACTAAGATTTCAAGACCGCTAAACAAGTATGTTTATGTTTCTTCACTTGACAAGCCATTAAAAACATTATTAGCAAATTTAATTGCAAATCCATATGATGTGTTGGTTGATTCTAACAAACAAGACATTATACAAATATTAGAATCTACACGCAATGGAATACAATCAGGCTCGGTATCTGTTAAGGATACTGATAAATCATTATTACAAATTGATGAGACACTTTCACTCATTCCTGGATTCATTGAAAAAATTTCTGTTTTTAATAGATCTAAAAGTGATATTAAAAGTAAATTGTTTAGATTTAACAATGACCAACTGAGGCAAAAAGAATCTGCTCTTAGTATGCATAAAAATGATAAATCATCTTTGGAATCAAAAATCAGTTCGATAGAGAAAGAGTTGAATGACACAACTGAAATCATTCCTAAATTTGTTAAATCGGTGGAATCTATTTTAAATGAAATTTCAGCTGTACAATATATTATAAAATCGGAGTAATAG
>ERZ724564.6-NODE-6-length-19179-cov-1.167541_pt1 | contig 19179 bp, 21 predicted proteins | sample MGYA00375858_ERZ724564 | MGnify/ENA primary metagenome ERZ724564 (study PRJEB28725, sample SAMN03264856) | marine sediment metagenome | biome: marine pelagic biome; feature: marine oligotrophic desert; material: ocean water | place: Pacific Ocean:North Pacific... | reverse complement strand
GTATTACCTCTACCAAGACAGGCTCCATTACTTCAATTCAAGCGGTTTACGTTCCTGCAGACGACTTAACCGACCCATCTCCTGCAACAACGTTTGCTCACTTAGATGCAACGGTAGTACTTTCGCGTCAAGTAGCTGAGCTTGGCATTTATCCTGCAGTAGATCCACTAGATTCAACTTCTCGCCAACTAGATCCATTAATCGTTGGCCAAGAGCACTATGATGTTGCTCGTGGCGTTCAAGGTGTATTGCAACGCTACAAAGAATTGAAAGATATTATTGCAATTCTTGGTATGGATGAGCTCTCTGAAGAAGACAAGCAAACCGTCTCACGTGCACGTAAGATTCAAAAATATTTGTCACAGCCCTTCTTTGTAGCGGAAGTGTTCACTGGTTCACCTGGTAAGTATGTATCATTAAAGGATACTATTTCAGGCTTTAAGGCTATTCTTGATGGTGAGCTTGATGCTATTCCTGAGCAAGCTTTCTATATGACTGGCTCTATTGAGGAAGTAAAAGAAAAAGCAGCGGAGAAAGCGTAAATGTCAGTAATTCATGTTGATGTAGTTAGTGCGACTGAGGAGATCTACTCAGGCGATGCAAACTGTGTGTTTGCACCTGCTACTATGGGTGAGATTGGTGTCTACCCACAGCATGTGCCACTGATTAGTACACTTAAGCCTGGAGAGGTTCGAGTTGAAACTGAAAATGGCATGGAATCCATTTTTGTTTCTGGCGGCATTATTGAGGTTCAGCCTGATACTGTCACAATTTTTTCTGATACAGCTATTCGTGCCAATGACCTCGACGAGTCAAAAGCCCTTGAAGCGAAACAGCGTGCTGAAGAAGCTATGTCTAATGCACAATCAGACCAAGATGTCTCCACAACCCAAGCTGCACTGGCCGAGTCTATGGCACAACTTCAAATGATCACTAAGATGCGTGGTAAAAGGCGTTAATGAGCCTTAAACAGGATAGACTCAAAGTCAACAATCTTATTATTTAGAACTTTAACGCCTTCTTCTTGAAGGCGTTTTATTTTGAGTCTGGAGCCACCTCCGAAACCACCTAAATCACCATTTGATTTCACCACTCTGTGACAAGGAACTTCTGGCGCGAAGGGGTTTTTATTCATTGCATTGCCGACAGCCCGGTGTGCTTGAGGTAGGCCAACCATTTCGGCAAGACCACTATATGAAATTACTTTGCCAGAAGGAACATGTTTTAAGGCTTCATAGCATTGAGATTGAAAAGATGTCATTAAAGATATGACTTCATTAAGTCGTCATACTTACTATGAGCCTTAAGTAGGCAATCACATACTTCTCTGACAGCACCATTGCCACCGCTATTCTCTGTAATGAGTAATGCGTGTTCCTTTACAAAAGGGTGAGCATTTGCAACCGCTATTGGTAGGGCGATTTTTTTCATGATCGTTAAGTCTACAACGTCATCACCAATAAAGGCTACCTGGTCGACATTCAAAGAAAGTGTTCCAAGGATTTGTTGCATTTTTATATTCTTATCAGATTGACCTTGGTAATAGTGCTTGACTCCTAAACCTTCCATCCTATGAGCCACAGAAGGGGTACTTCTTGATGATATCACAGCAACCTCAAAGCCTGATGAAAGTAGCATTTTTATGCCATGACCATCCAACGCATTAAATTTTTTCAATTCCTTACCAGAGTCATCAAAATAGATACCACCATCTGTTAAAACACCGTCAACATCCAATACTAGAAGTTTCACTTGTTTAGCTATTTCAATTGTGTCATCATTTAATTTCATGGTGCTTTTATCTAGCCATTGATTTTTTTGTTGATATACATTTGTTGAACAATTGACAGCACGTTGTTGGTAACCCAGTATAGTACTAATCCTGCTGGGAACCAAAAGAAGAAAACTGTAAACACAAATGGTAGCATCATCATAATTCTTGCTTGCATTGGGTCTGCCGGTGGTGGATTAAGACGTTGCTGAAACCACATAGAGGCACCCATAATTAACGGTAATATAAAGTATGGGTCTTTCATAGCTAGGTCTGGCAAATATAAGAATGGAGTTTGTCTCAATTCAACCATCTCTATGAGCACCCAATAAATTGAAATAAAAACTGGAATCTGAACCAAGATAGGTAAACAACCCGCCGCAGGATTGATCTTCTCCTTTTTATATAACTCCATTGTTTTTTTACCAATTTTTTGCTTATCACCTTCATAAGTTTCTTTAATTTTTTGTAACCTAGGGGCTAATTTTTTCATGCCTGCCATCGAGCGGAATGATTTCTCAGAAAGTTTATAAAAGGCTAGTTTTATAAGAAATGTTAAAGCAACAATAGACAATGCCCAGTTAACAATATAGCCATTGATCCAGTGCAGAACTACCGACAGAGGTTTGGCAACAATATAAAGAATGCCGTAGTCGACTGTTTTGTCTATGCCGGGGGCTAGAAGTTCCAAACGTGCATGTTCTTTAGGGCCAATATAAAGTTGGTTATTTGCAAGCGTTGCTTGATTTCCAGGAGCGATTTTTAGACCTGGATTAACCGTTGTCAAAAGATATTTACCATTATTAGATTTGGTTGAATAGGTATGAATTTCATTTTCGTTAGGAATCCATGCTGTAAAAAAGTAGTGCTGAAGCATTGCTGCCCATCCACCTTTAGAGGTTGTCTTGGGTGTGGAATCAAAATCCTCGAATTTAATTTTTTCGAAAACTTCTTCGTCGTTATAAGTTGCTGCCCCAGAGTATGCTCGCATGCCAATAGCAAAGCCTCCAGCGTCAACTACACTGTCACGCACTAGCTGAGTGTAACTGCTGACGGTTTGTTCAATGCCACTGTTATTAGTGATTTGATAGTCAACTTCAACAATATAGCTGTTAGGTTTGAAGTGGTAATTTTTAGTTACAACGACACCGTTGTCGCCTTTCCAAGTGAGTGGCACAATGAGTTCGCCTTTATCCCCTAGGAAGTAGTCTTGTTGCTCAGAGGAGTATTCTGAGTGGTGAGTTGGCATCTGATCAGCCGGCAGAAGACCACTTTGTGCTTGGAAAATACTTCCAGTATTGTTGCTTAGTAATTGAAATTTTTCTTCTGAGTTTAACTCTTTTGGGTACTTATTTAGGTAGGCATTAATTATTGTTCCACCTTTATGTGAAATTTGTAATGTCAACAAATCTGTAGTGACAGTTGTATAAGGTCCTTGGCCAATCGACTCGTTCATTAATGGCGTTGTATCTTCTATGACAGTAGCGGCAGCACTAGGCACATCTGAGACTTCAGGAACATCAATGGTGTTGTCTTGCGAATCAGAAGTAACTATGCTGGTTTGGGTTATAGTGTTGCCATATTCGTCAGTTGTTTGAGTGAGTTCCCATTTATTCCAAAGAAGAAATACAGTTAAGAAGATTGCGATAAAGAGGAATATTTTTTGAGTATTCATGGCTATTGTCTTGGTTTCAATTAGTTAGGTATTTTTTTAGGTACGGGGTCAAATTTTGCTTCAGACCAGGGGTGGCATTTGCTGATTCTTTTTGCACCAAGCCCTATGCCTCTAACTGCGCCGTGAGATTTGATGGCTTCATAGGTGTATTCTGAACAACTGGGTATATGGCGGCAGTTGTTGCCAAGTAATGGACTAATTAGCCACTGGTAGCCCTTAATAAATACAAGTAATATAGATCGCATTATGATTTAAGACCCCGCTTATCGTTTTGTAACAAAGATAGTAGGTCTGATATCAATTCTTGGTTATTCGTATTAGGTATTTTTTTTATCATCACTACAAAGTCGAGAAGGTCGAAGTCATCTCGATGCTGTCTAAAGGTTTCTCTCGCTATGCGCTTAAACAAGTTTCGATCAACCGCTCTTTTGCATATCTTTTTAGAGATTGCGAGACCTAGCCTTGAATTTACTTGCCCAGAAGGGATAGCTATTAACTTCCAAAACTTGCCCTGAGAGGGTATACCCTGTTGGAAAATGTGAGCGTAGTCTCTAGCTTTGGTTATACGCGCACCTTGAGCGAGCGAGCGATTCATTATATTAAGCGGCTAAGCGTTTGCGGCCTTTTTTTCTACGTGCACTTAGGATGGCACGACCAGCACGCGTCTTCATTCTGGCTCTAAAGCCATGGTTACGTTTACGTTTTAGTACGCTCGGTTGAAATGTTCTTTTCATAATGAATATCTACTAACAAAAATCTTGAAATTTTACCATACTTGGTCAAAGTCATTATATTTGTTAAATGACAGTTTATATGTTATAAAATCCTTATTAAAATCAAGCTTTGATAAAGATGTGGATAATGAAACAGGTATATAATTAAAATACCTGTCATATGAATCAATATCGATTGATCAGGTGGTTGAAAAATGTGCGTCTTGCCCCTAAGTAGTCATCCTAGTGCTTTTGCTCCTTGGGTCTTTATTGAAACGACAAGGATGATGTTGTGAATAATGTATTAATTTGATGAGGTTATATGACTAATAATATTCTTGATGTATTAACTTTCATGTTCGATATTCTGTTTGAGTCTGCAGAACAGGATTCAGCACAAGAGGTGGATGACGATCTTTTAAAGTCTCATCTATCGGATGCTGGATTTGATGCTGATCGAATCGAAAAGGCATTGAATTGGCTGGAAAATATTGCTGCACTTCAGGATGGAAGGATTGCTGCCTTCGATACCACGCATAATTCTATGCGTATCTACAATGAAGTAGAAAAAAACAAACTCGATGCAAAGTCCAGAGGCTTCATTATGTTCATGGAAAATATGGGTCAGTTAAGCCCGAGTCAGCGAGAAATAGTCATTGATCAAGTGATGTCATTGGAAGACTCAAAATTGACTATTGATGATTTGAAGTGGGTTGTTATGATGGTCATCGGAAATAGTACTGAAGCACCTGTTCCAGCTCAATGGATTGAGTCTATTGTGTTTTATGATGACAACCCTACCCTGCAGTAGGACAATTTATGTCAAAAAATCTTGTTATTGTCGAATCTCCGGCGAAAGCAAAAACGATTGAAAAGTTTCTAGGCCCTGACTATATTGTTAAGTCAAGTATAGGCCACATTAGAGATATGCCTAAGAAAGATATGGGCATTGACTTAAATAATAATTTTCTTCCCACCTATGCAATCAGTAGTGACAAGAAGAAAATAGTTGCTGACCTTAAAAAATCAGTTAAAGCGGCTGAAAAAGTCTACCTTGCGACGGATGAAGACCGCGAAGGTGAGGCTATAGCTTGGCATCTACAACAAGCATTGTCACTAGCAGAAGATACCCCAAGAATTGTCTTTCATGAGATTACCAAAGGCGCCATCACTGATGCCATAACTAACCCCAGAAAAATTAATACAGATCTTGTGGACGCACAGCAAGCAAGACGCATTATTGACCGATTGGTTGGGTTTGAAATTTCTCCAGTGTTGTGGCGCAAAATTTCTGGTGCACGTTCAGCGGGAAGGGTGCAATCCCCTGTTGTTCGATTAGTGGTTGAAAGGGAGCGTGAAATTACGGCACATAGTTCTGTCAGTAGTTATAAAGTTAGGGCAACTCTGGCTGATGAAACGAATGAATTGTTTGAAGTGAAACTCAATGAAAATTTTGCCACCAGAGAAGATGTGCAAAAATTTACAGAGGGCATGTTAGAAGCTACTATGAAAGTTGTTTCCGTCGAAACGAAGCCCTCTAAACGTTCCCCTAAGGCCCCTTTTATTACCTCAACTTTGCAACAAGAAGCATCTCAAAAGTTGGGTTTTTCTGTGAAGCAGACAATGTCGATTGCACAGAACTTATATCGCGAAGGTGCGATTACTTATATGCGTACTGATTCATTGAACTTCTCAGAGGCAGCAATCACTGCTGCTCAAGAAGTTATAGTGTCATCCTATGGTTTAGATTTTCATCAAGCTAGGAGATATAAAACCAAATCATCTAGTGCTCAAGAGGCACACGAGGCCATCAGGCCGACAGATTTAACCAAGCCAAGCATTTTGGGTTTAGATGATCAATCGGCCAAGCTATATTCTTTGATATATAAGCGTACATTGGCATCCCAAATGAGTGACGCACAATTACAAAAAACTAAAATCAATATCGATATTTCAAACCGAAATGAGCACTTTATTGCTGATGGTGAGGTGTTGTCGTTTAGTGGTTTCCTTAAAGTTTATGACTACATGGCTGCTGAGGATAAACTGCTACCAAGGCTTGATGTTGGGGATTCTTTGTCATTGGTTGGTTTAATTTCAAGGGAGTCGTTCTCTCGAGCAAAACCGAGATATACAGAGGCATCATTGGTGAAAGAAATTGAGCAGATGGGTATTGGAAGACCATCCACTTTTGCAACGATGATTACCACGGTGCAAGATCGGAATTATGTTATTAAGGAAACCCGTGAAGGTGTTCAGCGCGATTATCAGCAAATTGAGATTGTGGATGGTGCTATTTCAGAGTCAACTCAAAGTGAAACCACTGGCGCCGAAAAAAACAAGTTATTTCCAACAAGCGTTGCCTATATATTGGTTGACTTCTTATTGAACAACTTCAAGAATATTATCGGTTATGAGTTTACTGCTAACCTTGAAAGTGACTTTGACAAAATTGCAGAAGAGTCTAAACCATGGACTGGTGTTGTTCGAAATTTTTATGATCCATTTCACGAGCAAATCGAGCTTGCGAAAGATGTTTCCCGAGATGAAACACATGGCAAGAGAGAATTGGGTGAAGATCCTATCACTGGTAAAACTGTTAGTGTTCGTTTTGGGCGTTATGGACCATTCGCACAAATTGGTCATCAGGATGATGAAGAGAAGCCGACTTTTGCCTCATTGAGAAAAGGACAAGATATCGAAACTATCACTCTTATCGAAGCTCTAGAGCTTTTTAAAATGCCAAGAAGTTTGGGTGAGACATATAATGGTGAAACCGTTAAGGCCAACTAGTGACGCTTTGGTCCCTACATTCAATATGGAAAAAAATACGTCTCTTTGAAAGATGTCTCACCTGAAGAAGTTACACTTGAAACTGCTTTAGAGTTAATTGTTGCTAAAGAAAAGTTTGATGCTGAACGCATTATTAAAGTGTTTGATGATTCTGATATACAAGTTCTAAATGGTCGCTTTGGACCCTATATTTGGAATGGGAAAAAACGCGGGAAAGGACAAAAAAACGTCACTGTTGAAAAAGTATTTGGAGATAAGGCGCCAATCGATTTGACACTTGAAGAATGTAAAAAAGCTATCGAAGGTAAAGACAAAGCTAAAGCAAAAAAGCGTAAAAAAAAAGCTGATTCTAAAAAAGCAAACTCATCAAATCAATAAGTTGTAGTTATCCGATTGTCTAGTAATTCTTTCTAGGCTGTGGGAAAATCTCTATTTTAAAAAAATAATAGTAGCGAGTCCATGACAAAGGTTAAGATTTGTGGTTTTACGAATGCTGAAAATGCCCTGCAAGCTGCCCTTGCTGGCGTAGATGCTATTGGCTTGGTGTTTTATGATAAGTCTCCGCGCCATGTCAGCATAGATGTGGCTCGTGAAATTGTTGCTGCTCTACCTCCTTTCGTCAATAGAGTCGGTTTGTTTGTTAATGCCAATCCTAGCCTAATCGATGAAGTGCTCTGTGAGGTAGCACTGGATACATTGCAGTTCCATGGAGACGAGACTGTCAGTGATTGTATGCAATACGATATGCCTTTCATTAAGTCAGTTAGAGTGTCTTCAGAGACTGATCTGAAAAAGATTTCCAACGACTTCTCAAAGGCCAGTGCATTATTACTGGACTCTTATAGTTCCAATACTTATGGTGGCACAGGAAAGCCTTTCGATTGGTCCCTAGCATGCGTTGAAATTGACTTACCCGTGATTCTTGCGGGTGGCCTTAATCCAGACAATGTAGCTGAAGCCATCAGCCAAGTGAAGCCTTTCGCAGTGGATGCTTCAAGTGGTGTTGAAAGTGCAAAAGGTGTTAAAGATATTGATAAAATAAAATCTTTTATTAGCAACATTCGTTCATGAGTTATAACCTACCAGACGAGAAAGGCCACTTTGAGCAATATGGAGGTGTTTTTATTGCAGAAACACTAATGACAGCTGTAACAGAACTCAAACTTGCCTATGAAAAATACAAGGACGACGCAGAATTTATAGCCGAATTTGAAAACGACCTTAAGCACTATGTTGGCCGTAAAAGTCCACTATATCATGCAAAAAATTTAAGCAAGCAGTTGGGTGGCGCTCAAATCTATTTAAAACGAGAAGATTTAAACCACACCGGAGCTCACAAAATAAACAATACCATCGGTCAGGCACTACTGGCTAGTCGCATGGGTAAAACAAGAATCATTGCCGAGACTGGTGCAGGGCAACACGGTGTAGCTTCGGCTACCGTTGCTGCAAGGCTTGGTTTAGAGTGTGTAGTGTATATGGGTGAAGTTGATGTTGCCCGTCAAGCTCAGAATGTTTATCGTATGAAGTTACTGGGTGCATCAGTAGTTCCGGTCACCGCGGGGTCACGAACCTTGAAAGATGCGCTGAATGAAGCAATGCGTGATTGGGTAACGAATATTGATGATACTTTTTATATTATTGGTACCGTTGCAGGGCCACATCCCTATCCAATGATGGTAAGAGATTTTCAGAGCGTCATTGGTAAAGAGGTAAAAGAACAGTTTAGTGCACAGGTTGGAGGTTTGCCAGATGCGTTGGTTGCCTGTGTGGGAGGCGGCTCAAATGCGATCGGACTTTTCCATCCTTTTATTGATGATGCCTCAGTAAAGTTCTATGGTGTTGAGGCCGCAGGTTATGGCATTGAAAAGGGACCCGTTGCTCATGCAGCTCCTTTGTGTGCAGGCAGTGTTGGTGTTTTGCACGGCAATAGAACTTATCTTATGGAAGACCCAAATGGTCAAATAATTGAAGGTCATTCTATTTCCGCCGGGCTTGATTACCCTGGTGTTGGTCCAGAGCATGCTTACCTAAAAGATACTGGAAGGGCTGAATATGTGTCCGTTACAGACAAAGAGGCATTAGAGGCTTTTCATTTACTAACAAGGGTTGAAGGCATATTGCCAGCACTAGAATCTGCACACGCTGTCTCTTACGCTATTAAGTTGGCTCAAGAATGGTCAAGTGACAAAAACATAGTTATCAACCTATCTGGACGTGGTGACAAAGACATGCACACTGTTGGCGAAATTGAGGGTCTTGAATTCTAACAAGCAGGTTAGATATTAATCAATAATTCTGTCATAATGATCTTACTCTAGTGATTTTTATTAGTGCTTGATAGGAGAAATTATGCAAGAGGAAAAATCGGTTCTGAGAGAACGTGCAGGCATCTTTGCTATTTATCTTGTTGTATTGTTCATTAATGCTTTTGTTGATTTAGGCCACAAAATCATCGTTCAGAATACAATTTTTGTGATCTACGATGAGAAAACACAGCTTATATTAACTCCTATATTGAATGCTATGGTTCTTATTCCTTTTGTCCTCCTATTTACTCTTTCTGGCTATCTTTCTGACAAGTTTGCCAAGCCTCATATAATGCGCTGGAGCGCTTTTGCAGCTGTTTTAATTACGCTGGCGATTACCTATTGTTATTATCAGGGAGCCTATAAATCTGCATTCGGCTTTACACTGCTTCTTGCAACTCAGAGCGCTATCTATTCCCCAGCTAAGTATGGCTATATTAGAGAGTGCCTAAAGAAGGCTGGATTGAGTATAGGCAACGCCTACACTTCTGCAGTCACCCTGACATCAATTTTATTGGGTACGGTTTTTTTCTCCTATCTGTTTGAACTTTATTTAGGAGTCAAGGAATACTCAACACCTGAGGAAATATTGCTTCATATCGCTCCAGTTGGTTGGGTCTTGGTCGGTTTGTCAATGGTTGAGTTGTTGGCAACCTTTGGGGTCCGTTTTTACGCTACTAAATTTAGTGAAGTGAAGTTGTCAGTTCAAAAACTGATTACGCTTCATTACTTAATGAACAATATTCGAGTCATAAAAGGAAACCAAATCATTTGGTTTTCGATTTGGGGGACGGCTATTTTTTGGGGGATGTCTCAAAACCTTGTTGCAGTTATTCCTGCGCTTGCCAAAGTTAATTTGGGAGTTACAAGTCCGCTTATGGTTAACGCCATGTTGGCGCTTTCAGTTATAGGAATCATGGTAGGGGCTTATGTTTCTGCAAGAAAAAGTATCAACTCGGTGAAAGTTAATAATATATATACGGGATCGGCTACGATTACAGTTTGCGCGATTTTGGTGCCTGTTGTTTCCACCTTAAGCTTCATACCAAACTCCACAGCTTTAATAATAGTATCAGCCTTAATTCTGGTGTTTGGTATTGGTGCAGGTATGATGCTGGTTCCGCTTAACGCTCTGATTCAAGCTCACTCAGCTAAGGATGGTTTGGGAAGTGTATTGGCAGGTAAGAACTGGATACAGAACATGGCTATGATTGGTCTTTTACTGCTTACAGTGTTACTTGCTAAATCTAACGTGAGTAGTGTCTATATACTTTACTTGAATGCCTTGATAGCAGTAGTTGGATTTACTGTTGTACTTAAAAGACTAAAAGCGATTCTATAGTAGTGCGACAAATCGCCGGCTATCTTTTGTTTGTATGGCGTTATCGATTAAAGGTAAAAGGTATCGAGAACCTTCCAAAGGCTGCCCCAGTACTACTTTTAGGGAATCACATTAGTTGGATAGATTTCGCTCTAATACAGTGGGCAACCCCAAGAACAATTCGATTTGTAGTGCACGAAGATTACTACAACATGCTAATTTTTAAGTGGATTCTGATCGCCGTTGGTGCTGTGCCAATCAGACCATCAAATAGTCGCAATGCAATGCAGAATATTGTGAGTTTATTAAACAAAAATTGTGTGGTTGGTATATTTCCCGAAGGGGAAATTTCTACCAATGGTGAATTGTCTGATTTGAAGAGAGGTTTTGAAAAGATATTGTCAGAATCTAAGGAGGATGTTATTGTGGTTCCTTTTGGAATTAATGATATGTGGGGCACTTTTTTCTCAAAGGCGCCATAAGCAATCAAAAAGAAACAAAAATTTTGTTTTAGAAGAGATATTCATATTAATATTGGATCACCCTTAAATGCTAACGCAACCAGATCCGAAGTTAAGAAGTCTATTAGCAATTTACTCATTTAATGGTAATATCAGCTCTATTTTTAAAACAATAATTAATTAAAAGGTGATGGTATGAAAAAGATAATAGTAGTCGGTGCGACAGGAAAACTCGGCAAAGAAGTTGTTGAAGGCTTGGAAAAAGATTATGAGGTCATCCGTGCCGGACGTTCAGGCCCTGATCTCAAGTTAGATGCTTTTGATTTTTCAAGCGTCAGCGAAGTGTTTGCAAGTGTTGGTCCTTTTGATGGACTAGTGTCTTGTATCGGTGGTACGCCTTTTAAAACGTTTGAAGAACTTACCATGGAAGATTTTGCGACTGGGATATCGACCAAATGTTTGAGCCAATTAAATTTAGCAAAAGCAGCCATTCCGTTTTTGAGTGAGAACGGGTCAATCACATTAACAAGTGGCATCATAGGTGATGAGCCTCTTCTTGCGGGAGCATGCGCTGCTGCTGCAAACGGCGCTCTGAATATGTGCGTATCAACTTTGGCCGCAGAGTATGCAGGCAAACTTCGAATTAACATTGTGTCACCATCGATTATTGAAAATTCCGTAGATTATTATGGAATGCTTTTCGATGGTTTTGAGCCAACATCAAAAGAAAGCATCATTCATGCATATCGCCGAACCATATCAGCGCCCATTACTGGTCGAGTGCTACGCTTAACAAGATCGTAAAAGAGAGTTAAAAAATCTATTGGCAATTCAGTTTTTTAATGTTAGTATTTAATCTAATTTTAAGGCACTAATTATTTCATAAGAGTTAGCGTATTTCTTTTTGGAGAGGATATGACTGATTACAAGGGAAAGAGAAGAGGTGGCGGACGGTCTGCGAAGATTGCATATAGAAAAAAATCTGCGCAAATAGAAGCTCCAAGGTTTTTGTCACGCAAAATTCCATGCTATGAGTTACTTAGTGAAGAGGAATTGGTGAGCATTGAAGAACATGCAGACTGGATTCTTAAAGAGGTTGGTATCGAGGTTTGGGAAGATGATGAGGCACTAAAACTATTCAAGGATGCAGGTGTCACAGTTGAAGGCAACAGACTGCAATTTGATAAAGGACATGCCCGTGAGCTTTGCAAGACAGCTCCTAAAGAGTTCGAAATGCATGCTCGAAATCCAAAAAGGTCAACGATATTTGGTGGCAATAGATTGGTTCTTGGTCCAGCATACGGACCCCCTTTTGTTTACGATCGAAAGAGAGGAAGGAGACAGGGCACCATGGAAGATTTCCGGAACTTGGTCAAACTTGCTCACATGATCCCTTGGTTGCACCATACAAGTGGCACAGTTTGTGAACCGGTTGACATACCTGTTAACAAGCGCCATTTAGATATGGTGTATGCTCATTTAAAGTATTCTGACAAGCCGTTTATGGGCGCTGTGACTGCACCCGAGCGTGCCGAAGATTCGATTGCAATGGCGCGAATTGTTTTTGGCGATGAATTCCTAGAGTCAAACTGTATTATTCAGGGAAATAGAACAGCTAACTCGCCTCTGGCGTATGACAACACCGTCGCTGGGGCCTTGCAAGCCTATGCGGTGGCTAATCAGGGTGTTGTTATAACACCCTTTATTCTTGGTGGTGCGATGTCACCGGTTACCATGACAGCAGCAATCGCTCAAGCCCATGCTGAAACTATGGTAGGCGTTGCCTTAACTCAATTGATACGACCGGGCGCGAGTGCTGTGTATTGAAATTTTTTAACAACTATGGATCTTAAGTCTGGGGCACCAACATTTGGAACACCTGAATCCACTCTGGCAACTCTAGCGGTTGGGCAAATGGCACGAAGATTGGGGTTGCCTTTTCGGGCTGGCGGTCATTACACAGCTTCCAAAGTGACTGATGCTCAAGCCATGCAGGAGTCGGCGGATTCAATGTTTCCAGCATTTTTGGCTGGCGCTAATTTTATCCACCAAGCGGCTGGCTGGTTGGAGGGCGGTTTAGTTGTAGGTTATGAGAAATTTATACTTGATTCGGACCGTCTTGGAATGTTGCATCGGATGGGTGATGGAATGGCCATTAATGAGAATTCTTTGGGTTTTAGTGCCTACATGGAAAACTCCCCAGGCGAGAACTTTTTAGGTACAGAGCATACTGGAGAAAACTTTGAAACAGCAAACTTCCGCTCTGAAATAGCTGACAATAATTCTTTTGAGCAGTGGGAAGAGGATGGTTCTAAGGATGCCGAAGAGAGAGCTTACGAGCGCTGGAATACTATGCTCGATGAATATATAGAGCCACCGATGGACCCCGCAATAGATGAAGAATTGAAAGACTTTATGAGATTAAAGAAAGACAGTATGGATGACGAGTGGTATTAAACCTTATCACCTACTGCTCGAGCTAAGCCTTCCGGCTCAGCAAGTTTTTTATGAGCTTCGTAAACGCGCTCAACTCTATTGATGACTAGTTCACTAGGCATACTGGCACCACGGGTTTTTAGATTGACATGGATCAGCATATGTTCAGCTGTTGCTAGCAATCTGTCGTCCTCATGGTAGAGGTAATGGTATAGGTGAAGTTTTTTACCGGCACCGTGGATAACTTGGGTTTTTGCTTGTACTCCTTCACCGATTAGAACTTCATCTAAATGGCGAATATGCGTTTCCACAGTAAAGTAGGAACCTATACTAGATATGTATTCCTCATCAACACCAACAATAGCCATCATTTCAGTGGTAGCATCTGAAAAACATTCCAGATAACGTGACTCAGTCATGTGGCCGTTATAGTCGGCCCATTCTTTACGTACTTTAGTTTTAAGCGTCAAGAGTGGAGCTGTCAGGTCAAGTTTTGCAAAGTCTGTACGCTTCTTGGTTCTATTTAAACGATCTTCAAACTCTTTCAGGATATTACCAGCGCCCCACCGATTCTCCTTCAAGACTTTTAAAAAATCTACCAAGTTGTCGTCACGTTTTTTTTCTAATTCGTGAATACTAAATTGTCCAGATTGCTCATCAGATTGGCTCGAAACTTTGTCCACTAATTCCTCAGTAAACTCAGGGACATCCATTAGGTGAGTCCAGGGCCACTCAAGACATGGTCCAAATTGTGAAATAAAATGGCGCATTCCAGCTTCTCCACCTGCCAGTCTATAGGTTTCGAATAGACCCATTTGTGCCCAACGCAATCCAAACCCAAAACGTATAGCGTCATCAATTTCTTCTGTGGTAGCGACATCGTCATTGACCAGCCAAAGAGCTTCTCGCCAGACTGATTCGAGGAGTCTGTCGGCAATAAATGCGGGGATTTCCTTTTTAATATGTAACGGGAACATGCCGACAGTAGTGAAAATTCTACTGGCCTTTTCAATCAACTCTTTGGATGTTTTAGAACCACCTACAATCTCCACTAAGGGAAGAAGATAGACCGGGTTGAATGGATGGGCTACGTTGAGGCGGTCGGGGTGCTTCATTTTTGTTTGTAAGTCTGATGGTAGGATGCCTGAAGTTGAGGAAGCAATAAGTACATTATTATTGCTACTCAATTCAATTTCAGCATAAATCGATTGTTTCGCTGACAGTCTTTCCGGTACAGCTTCGATAATGATATCGGCAGATTTAAAAGCATCTGAAACCGAGTTTTCAAATGTAAGAGTGCCTCTCTTTGGTAAATCAGATGTAAGTAGTTGAGCATAAGCTCTTTCAGCATTTTGAATGACTTTGTTAACATTTTTTGGAGCATCTTTTGAAGGATTATAGACAGCAACATCTATACCGTTTAAAAGAAATCGCGCTATCCAGCCACTACCAATAACGCCTGCACCAATAACGCCAACCGACTCAATCCTTGACATTCTACCCCCAGCGTTTCACTAGCTTCATTTTATCGCGTACATCTTGCGGTCCCATAATACTGCAACCCATCCCTTGTGCTGTCTGTACAGCTTTTTCAACAAGCTCTTCGTTGGTTGCAAGGACGCCACGTTTAAGATAGATGTTATCCTCAAGGCCGACACGAATGTTGCCACCAGCTAAAACTGCCAAGGCAACATAAGGCAATTGATTCCTACTAATTGAAAAGGCAGAAAACGTCCAATCTTTTGGAACATTTGATGTCATTGCGAGAAATGTGTGTAGGTCATCAGGTGCGCCCCAAGGTATACCCATACAGAGTTGAATCATCACAGGGTCATCAATTAGACCTTGCTCTTTGAGCCAAATTGCAAACTGTAAATGACCAGTATCAAAAGCCTCAATTTCAGGTTTCACTCCAAGCGCTTGAACTTGTTTTGTCATTTCTTGTAACACTGAAGTGGTATTGGTCATAACATAATCACCATGGCCAAAATTCATGGAGCCACAATCAATAGTACATATCTCAGGAAGTATTTCTTTAACGTGCTCAAGCCTCTCAGTTGCACCGACCATATCGGTTCCATCATCATTTAATGGTAGTGGCTGTTCTGCTGGGCCAAAAACCATATCACCACCCATACCTGAGGTAAGATTCAAAACCATATCAACCTTTGACTCTCTAATGAAATTAACAACTTCTACATACAAAGCAGGATCACGAGCAGGGGCGCCAGTTTTTGGGTCTCTAACATGAATGTGAACAACAGCGGCTCCGGCCTGAGCCGCACCAATACATGAGTCAGCAATTTGCTGGGGTGTGATGGGTATTTTGTCGGACCTTCCTGTTGTGTCTCCAGAGCCTGTAACTGCGCAAGTAATAAATACATCCCTTGAAGGTTGTAGACTAATCATAATAATTTCTCCAATAATAGACAGTTCATTTTAGACAAAATAATTTGAGATTTAAATATGTTACTGTTCAACAAAGGGTGTGCTATACTTTTTCCGTCATTAATTCTACATAATACGAAATGAGTATATTTACAAATTCAGAATCAACATTGCAAGTAACAATCTTGGTGTTACCTGAATCCTCTATGCTGGTACTTGCTTCAATGATTGATCCAATGCGGGCTGCAAACCGTTTATCGGAGAGACAATGCTTTACTTGGAAGATTGTTACAACTGATGGTTTGCCGGTTTAATGTACATGCGGTCTTCAAATTACACCAGACGGGAAAATTGAATCTATTAACGATGGAAATCTACTTTTTATTGTTTCTGGCTTTAAACAATTTGAATATATTTCTACTGATGAGATAGCATTGATTAGAAGATTTTCATCAAAGTTTGATGCAATGGGCGGCGTTGATACTGGGGCTTGGATTTTAGGAAAAGCTGGATTACTAGAAGGTAAATCAGCTACAACTCATTGGGAAGATTTAGAAGATTTTGCAGATTATTTTAGACAAACTGAAGTTCAACCGGACCGTTTTGTGATTGATAAAGATATTATTACAATAGGTGGTGCATCGCCTACCTTTGATTTTATGCTTCATTTAATTAGATCAAGAATCGGTTACCCTGCAGCTTTGGAGGTTGCAAGTGTTTTTGTATACGACGAAACGCATTTCTCAACTGATGCACAGCCACTTGTATCATTGGGATTATTGAATGATTTTGAGCCGCGCGTCACTAAAGCTATTCGCATCATGGAATCAAGTCTTGACGAGCCGATTGCAGTGACATCAGTTGCAAAGAGATTAAATATTTCAACTCGTAGACTTGAAAATCTCTTTCAACTGCGTTTACAAACTACTCCAGGAGCATATTATTTAAATCTAAGACTACTTCGTGCAAGAAAGTATGTCACTGATACGCTTTTACCAATGCAAGAAATTGCTATAAGAACAGGCTTTAACAGTCTTTCATCATTTTCAAGGTCCTTTAAAAAAAGTTACCATAACTCACCCAGTGCCTATCGTCAGAAATGATTGTGTTGTAGCTCATTAGTAGCTCTAATTATTATTTTGCATACGATTGCAACTACTTCATACACTATAGAAGGCGTTTGCTATACTTATTTGCAAGCGTATGCATTAATTTGTTATATCTAAAACTTCAGGTGGTTAACACACGGATAAAATATGGCTGAAATTCAATTAAAAAATCTTACAAAGCGATGGGGCAGTTTTGTTGGCGTAGATAACTTCAATCTTACTATTTCTGACGAGGAGTTTCTTGTATTGCTCGGTCCTTCAGGTTGTGGCAAAACGACTACTATGAGAATGATCGCCGGGCTAGAAGAAGTCACTGAGGGTGAAATAATAATCGATGGAAAAGTCGTTAATGGGCTGGAACCAAAAGACCGAGATGTTGCAATGGTTTTCCAGTCATATGCGCTCTATCCAAACATGAATGTTTACGAAAATATTCGATTCCCTCTAAAAGTACGAAAGATTGATCGAGAACATCATGACGAAAGAGTGATGCGGGCCGCTGCAATGGTCGAACTAGAGGACTTTTTACATCGAAAACCATCTGAATTATCGGGTGGTCAGCGTCAACGTGTAGCCTTGGCAAGGGCAATTGTTCGTGAACCCACTGTGTTTTTGATGGATGAGCCATTATCGAACCTTGATGCTAAGTTGCGAGTCTCTACTCGCGCACAAATAAAAAATCTACAGCATGAGTTACGTGTCACAACTATTTACGTGACCCATGATCAGGTAGAGGCTATGACTCTTGCTGATAGGGTTGTTGTTATGAATGCCGGAGCTATTCAACAGATTGGAACTCCAAAAGAAATCTATAACAAACCTGCAAATAGTTTCGTTGCAAGCTTTATTGGTTCTACTGCTATGAATTTGATGTATGGTTCCATTAATGATGGCATCTTTATTGGTGAAAACGTCAGAATCACAGGATTAAATAAAGAGCATTCTGGTGAGGTAACTCTTGGGTTCCGTGCTGAAGATGCATCCATTGTTGAAAGTGGAGGTGAAATTAGTGGCTCTACCTTTTCTATGGAGCTTTTGGGTGATGCGACAATGGTTTCTATTAGGGCTGGAGGCGAACTGGTTTCCGTCAAATCTGAGAAAAATTACTATACTGAAATAGGCTCTATGGTTATGGCACATATTCCTGCAAATCTTTGCTTGCTATTTAGTAAGGAAACAGGAGAGATGATTGATAACTAAAAAATAAAGAGATACATATTAAAACTTGAATTGAATATGAACCATAAAGAAAAATCAAAAGAAACATACTCCGTAGTTAAAGCCATGGAGGACGCTTTAGTAGCTGGCTCGAATGATATGAGTAAGTACTTTCATGAAGAATTTCGCTGGATGGGAAACCAGGGTTGCGGTACCAAAAAAAACCTTAAAGAGTTTCGAAATAATTGGCAGTTGCCTCTTAGAGCTGCTTTCACTGACCGAATATACAAAACAGACAAGTTCCTAGCGGATGGTGAGTGGGCCGCATGCTTTGGCCATATTGACGCAATCCACAGCGGTGAATTTATGGGTATTGTGCCAACCAACAAGCGAGTGAAAATTCACTACACTGATTTTTGGGAAGTTAAAGAAGGACTGATAAATGACAACTGGGTTACGGTTGACTTTCCAAGTATTTTGGCACAGCTTGGTGTTGACGTATTTAACGGTCAAGGCTGGGAAGCCTATGATCGTGGCGAAAAAAAACCGCCAAAACCTGAATAAGTGGGAACATTATGACTATTGAGTATTTGAAAAAAGGTAAACATGCTGCAGATCGCGCAGTAGACGATGCGAAGGTTAGTAAGATCGTCGAAGATACACTTCAAGCAATTGCAGCAAAAGGTGACGAAGCTTTAAGAGAGATCTCTATAAAGTTTGATAATTACAACCCAACATCTTTTAAATTGAGCTCAGCCGAAATTGAAAATCTAATAAAGCAAGTGTCAAAACGTGACATGGAAGACATTAAGTTTGCTCAATCTCAAATAAGGAAATTTGCTCAAGCTCAGCGTGATTCAATGTTAGACATAGAAATTGAAACAATGCCCGGCGTTATTCTCGGACACAAAAACATACCAGTGCAGTCTGTCGGTTGCTATGTTCCTGCTGGGAAATTCCCAATGGTAGCCTCTGCGCATTTGTCCATCGTTACGGCCGCAGTCCCAAACGTCCCCCGTATTGTCACTGCCTACGCACCCTTTCA
>ERZ724564.5-NODE-5-length-19702-cov-1.502171_pt1 | contig 19702 bp, 19 predicted proteins | sample MGYA00375858_ERZ724564 | MGnify/ENA primary metagenome ERZ724564 (study PRJEB28725, sample SAMN03264856) | marine sediment metagenome | biome: marine pelagic biome; feature: marine oligotrophic desert; material: ocean water | place: Pacific Ocean:North Pacific... | reverse complement strand
TGGTCCTCGGCGTCGTCAGATTTTGATAAGAGACATGATCAACATTTCCATGATTTTGCGTTTGCTAACGATTGTAATGTTCAAGTAACGCCACTATGGCTAGGTGATGAAGAGGTTGTCTCTTTGATGGAACGATTTAACAATGCTTGTGAATCGCACCCTAAAAAACTAAGACCAAAAATAATGGTACTTCGCCACACTTTTGTGGCTGAAACAGAAGCAGAACTAGTTCAAGGTGCAAAAGATATTTCCAGGTTTTATTGTTACTTCGGCGCCTGGTTCAAGAACGAAAGACCTATTGAACAAGGGCTGATTAAAGAACTTAGCGAAGAAGAAATGTCAAAAATTGAGATGTATTCGCCTGAAAATATGCGTAAAAATAGTATTATTGGATCACCTGAGGAAGTTATTGAAAGAATCAAATTCTGCGAAAAACTTGGCTATGATGAATACAGCTATTGGGTTGATAGTAGCATGAGCTTCGACAAGAAAAAGAAATCGTTAGAACTCTTTATTAATGAAGTAATGCCAGCATTTACTTAAAAGGAAACCGAATGGAACAATTTAAACACTACATTAACGGCAAATTTAGTAGTGGAGTAGATCATTTCGAAACACTTAACCCGGCTAATGGACAACCTTGGGCAACCTTTCCTGCAGCCAGCGAGGAAGAGTCAAATATGGCTATTGAATCTGCACATGATGCTCTATATAAAGGTCCATGGGCAGAATACACCGCAACTGAAAGAGGAAAGTTGTTACATAAATTGGGTGACTTAATTTCAAAACATGCAAATGAGCTTGGTGAACTTGAAACAAGAGACAGTGGCAAGTTAGCAGTTGAAACTCGCTCTCAATCAAAATATGTAGCTGATTACTACTATTATTATGCTGGACTTGCGGACAAAATTCAGGGCGAAGTCCTGCCTATTGATAAACCAAACATGAGAGTCTTTACAACCCGCGAACCGATAGGCGTTGTAGTGGCTATTGTGCCATGGAATGCTCAGCTATTCCTGTCAGCAACTAAAATTGCACCCGCTATAGCGGCTGGTAATACTGTCGTCGTAAAAGCATCTGAACAGGCGCCTGCCGCTCTATTTAAATTGTCTGAATTGGTTGATAAGACAGGCTTTCCACCTGGTGTTATTAATATCCTAACTGGATTTGGAGAACCATGCGGACGCGTTATTACCTCTCACGCTAAGGTAGCAAGAGTGGCGTTTACAGGAGGCAGTGAAGTTGCAAAACACATTGTTAGAAATACTGCAGAGAATTTTGCCCATGTAAGCCTAGAGCTTGGCGGTAAGTCTCCAATGCTGATCTTTGATGATTGCGATATTGAAGGTGCGGTGAATGGCATTATTGCAGGTAATTTTGGCGCATCAGGGCAAAGCTGTGTGGCTGGGTCACGCGTATTTATTCAAAAATCTATTCATAGTAAAATACTTAGAAAGATTAAGGAACGTGCCAAAGCCATAATTGTTGGTGACCCGTTGGACAAAAAAACTCAAGTTGGCCCCCTTGCAACAGCCCACCAAGTTGAACGGGCTCATGATGTCATTGATAAATCCCTTAAACAAGGTGCCAAGATTGTTTTTGGCGGTAAACGTCCTGACCATTTGTCAGCTGGTTGGTACTTTGAGCCGACCTTTCTTGATTGTCCGAATCAAGCTATTGACTGTGTCACAACGCAACTTTTTGCCCCCGTTATTAGTGCCATTACTTTTGACACTGAAGAGGAGGCAATAGAAATGGCCAACGACTCTGATTTTGGACTAGGCGCAGGCGTGTTTACTGAAAACCTTGCTAGGGCGCATCGCGTTAGTCAAAAGTTACACTCTGGGATTGTTTGGGTAAATACTTATAGAGCTATTTCCCCTATCTCACCTTTTGGTGGATTCAAACAAAGTGGTGGAAGTCGCGAAGCAGGTATGGATGCCATTCATGAATACACAAGAACTAAAACAACATGGATTAATACCTCCCCAGAACCTATGGGAAACCCCTTTGTTATTAGATAATTAGATATTTTATGTAAACCCTACATTATGGAGAAAGAAGATGGACAAAAAATTATTTGAATTAGGACTTTCTAAGCGGAAGGCAACCTTGGGTAGTGATTATGTCGAAAAAAACTTAGCCTCTGCCGACGACTTTAATAGGGACTTTCAAGAACAGATGACCGAGTGGTGCTGGGGTTTTGGATGGGGAGACGATACAATTGACGAGAAAACCAGATCGATGATGAACTTAACCATGATCGCTGCACTTGGAAAAATGGATGAATGGGAGATTCACTGCAAAGGTGCTCTTAAAAATGGTGTGAGTAAAGAAGAGATGAAGTCGATATTACATGTCATTGCAATCTATTGTGGCGTACCCCAGGGCGTTGAATGTTTTAGGATTGCAAGAAAAGTGTTAGAAGAGGCTGGAGAAATTTGAATTAATACCCCTCTGAATCAATAAATCTTATCAAAATTTTGAGGCTTTTATGAAGCGTTTTTTGTCGATTGTTTTGCTTTTAGTGCTGGCACCACTCTCACAAAACTGGGCTTCTGAGCTAACTAAAGATAGTGGGCTTAGCCAGAGCACGAGTGTCGATAGCGTTTCGCAAATTAATAATACCCTTCAGCTACAAGATAACCTCACTAACGAAACCCATCCACTCAAAGTACATGAAGCTTTTACGTTCAGTGTTGTTGCAATTGATGATAAAACTCTTGTCATTAATTGGCTCATTCAAGAAGACTATTACCTCTATAAGGATAAGATGTCTTTTGTTGCTGATGGAGCGAAAATTGAAACCATAAATTTTCCAGAGGCAAAATTAAAGCAAGATGAATTTTTTGGCCAAGTGAGTGTTTACGAAAGACCAATAGAAATATTAATCACTTTAAGTGAGATTCAAAATGATTCAGTCAGCTTAAACGTAGGATACCAAGGTTGTTGGAGTGGTGGTGTTTGCTATCCACCAGAGAATGACTTAATTAGGGTTTCACTCTCAGGAGCCGAGACCATCCAAAGCCAATCTGAAGATTCAATAAACACTGAAGAATTAAAAGCTAGAGAGCTGTTTCAGCAGGGAGGTTTGGCTTTATTCTTTGGAGCATTGTTGGCAGGCTTAGCTCTATCCTGGACTCCTTGTGTGTACCCAATGATTCCAATTTTATCTGGCATTATTATTGGACAAAAACAAACTCCTAGCTCCACAAAAGCTTTTCTGATGTCTTTAACATTTGTACTTTCAATGTCTCTTGCTTATGGCTTGATTGGAGCAACTGCCGGCTATTTTGGGGCTGGAATCAATTTACAGGCAATCATGCAAACGCCATGGATATTAGTTGTTTTTAGTTTAATTTTTATTTTTCTTGCTTTTTCTATGTTTGGTTTTTACGATATTCAACTACCAACCAAATTTCAAAACAAACTTACCCAAATGAGCAACAAACAGACTGGTGGTGAATTTGTTGGAGTCTCTATAATGGGCTTTCTCTCGGCACTTATTGTAGGCCCCTGTGTGACGCCATTCCTAGCAACCGCTCTAAGCTACGTTATAGCTGGTGGTAGCGCAATAAAAGGCGGCATAAGTCTTTTTGCAATGGGACTAGGAATGGGCATCCCAATACTAATAGTTTGTGGATGGGGAGTCAACGCACTTCCCAAGGCTGGGCCGTGGATGAATACCATTAAAAATATTTTTGGGTTCCTCATGATTGCAGTTGCACTGTACCTACTTGACCGTATCATCAACCCGATTGCTTCCCTTGTTCTTTGGGCAAGTTTACTGACTATAGTGCCGATTAAGCTTGGCGCCTTTAGAAATCTCACTAAAACTAATGGCTTATGGCACCTGCTGGTTAAGGTTACTGGTTTAATTATTTTGGGTTATGGCCTGCTTCTTTTGCTACTTGTAATAAAAGGTGGAGGCGATATACAACAACACATAGAGTCACTGATTTATGGTGAAAATATAAAATCATCAGAAAGCTCGCAATTTCAGATTGTAGAATCCGAAAATCAAATTAACTTAGCCATTTTAGCAACTGAAAACAGCGACAAACTCCTAGTGATTAAATTCTATGCTGACTGGTGTGTTTCCTGTAATAAATTAGAAAGAGTTGTCTTCTCAGACTCAGATGTGGCTCAGGCTTTGCGAAGCACTCTTGCTCTGACAGCAGATGTAACGGACAACAATCAGGTTAATCAAAAATTATTAGCAAGATTTAATCTCGTTGGACCCCCAGCAATTCTGTTTTTCAATGATGGCAAGGAACAAAGATCTCATAGAATTATTGGAGAAATTAGCGCCACTGACTTCCTGATACATGTAAATAGCCTCTAAAGTATTTTCACTTATTTGTCTCGAAAATGCTGGCAATGTTCACTATATTTAACTAAATAGATGTTAAAATTCATCTTACATTATTAAGTTAGTCGTCTTATACTTGAACTTTTAGTTCAAACAATCTAACCTAAACTTATTAGACAGAAGAGAGGCTGGATATCATTTCTACTTCTAACGAAAAAAATTAATAATAAATTATAATTTACAACGAATTACATAGAACAATAGAGGGAAAAGCAATGGATATTCGCAAAGTTAAAAAACTAATGGAGCTGCTGGAGCAATCTGGCATGGCTGAAATTGAAATTAAAGAAGGAGAAGAGTCGGTAAAAATCTCTCGATTTGGCAACGCGCCTCTGATGACACCAATTGTCTCCCAACAACCAACAGCCATTTTAACTCCTAGTCAAGTTGAATCAACAACAACGGCTGCAAACAAAGGTGCTGAGGCAAGTGGCAATCTTATATCATCGCCAATGGTTGGCACTTATTACTCAGCACCGTCACCAAGTGCAAAACCTTTTGTTACCGTAGGCCAACATGTTAATAAAGGTGACACTGTAGGCATTATTGAGGCCATGAAAATCATGAATCAAATCGAAGCTGACCACTCAGGCACTGTCGTTGAGATTCTTGTTAAGGATGGCGAAGCAGTTGAATTTGGACAAGCACTAATCGTAATCCAATGAGTTCAATTACAAAAGTACTAATTGCCAATCGAGGTGAGATTGCCCTGCGCATTCTTCGAGCTTGTAAAGAGCTTGGAATTCAAACAGTGGCTGTATACTCAACCGCTGACAAAGACCTCAAACACGTTCTTTTAGCTGATGAGGCAGTTTGTATTGGCCCTCATCCCTCAGTTATGAGCTACCTCAATGTGCCAGCTATTATTAGTGCTGCAGAAGTAACACATGCTGATGCAATTCATCCTGGGTATGGCTTCCTCTCAGAAAACGCAGACTTTGTCGAACAAGTAGAGCAAAGTGGTTTTATTTTTATTGGTCCTAGAGCTGATAATATTCGCATAATGGGTGATAAAGTTGTGGCAATCGAGACACTGCAAAATTCTGGCGTCCCCTGTGTTCCAGGTTCCAATGGCTCACTTGGTGAAAACGTAAAAGCACATATCAAGATCGCACAAAAAATTGGCTTCCCGATAATCATCAAGGCCTCTGGCGGCGGCGGCGGGCGTGGTATGCGTATCGTTGAATCGGAAGAAGAGCTTTCTAACTCCATTGAGCTCACCAAGACAGAGGCTTTAAGCTTTTTTGGTAATGATGAAGTGTATATGGAGAAATTTTTAAAAACACCAAGACATATAGAGATACAAGTTATTGCAGACCAACATGGTAATGTTGTCCACCTGGGTGAGAGAGACTGCTCAATGCAACGTCGCCACCAAAAAGTTGTTGAAGAGGCTCCTGCCCCAGGCATAAGCGAGGAGTTACGAAATCAAATAGGCAGCATTTGTGCCGCAGCTAGCAAACAAATTAATTATCGTGGCGCAGGTACATTTGAGTTCCTTTTTGACAAAGGTGAATTTTATTTTATCGAAATGAATACTCGAATCCAGGTTGAACATACTGTTACAGAGATGATTACAGGTATAGATATTGTAAGAGAACAAATCTTGATTGCTGGGGGCGATAAGTTATCGATAACCCAAAAAGATGTTCAAATCAAAGGTCACGCTATAGAGTGCAGACTAAATGCCGAAGACCCTAAGAGCTTTATGCCCTCTCCAGGAAAAATCACACAGTACCATGCTGCAGGTGGTCTTGGCGTTAGGATAGACTCACACGTCTACAATGGTTATAATGTGCCCCCTCATTATGACTCGATGATTGGAAAAGTGATTACTTTTAGCGAAACTCGCACCAAGGCAATTATAAAAATGCAAAACGCCTTAGATGAGATGGTCATTGATGGTATTAAAACGAACATCCCGCTTCAAAGAAAAATTATGGCTGACAAAACATTCAATAAAGGTGGTATGAATATACACTATCTTGAAAAAATGCTAGGGAGCAAGATTAATGAAAATTAAAGTAGGAATCATTGGCGGCTCAGGCTATACAGGAGTTGAGCTTTTACGGATATTACACCATCACCCTGGTGCAGATGTCGTTGCTATTAGCTCAAGAGCGCTTCAAGGAAAAAAAGTTGCAGAAGTTTTTCCAAGCATGGCCGGTTTATCAGAACTAATTTACTCCTTGCCCGATGACAAGAGCCTTAATGACTGTGATATTATATTCTTTGCAACCCCGCATGGCGTTGCCATGAATAGTGCCGGGTCTTTCCTTGAAAAAGGCATCAAAGTAATTGACTTGGGTGCAGATTTCCGTATTCATGACGCTAGCAACTGGTCTCAATGGTACAACATGGAGCACACCCAAAATTCGCTACTCGAAGAAGCAATTTATGGTCAACCAGAAGTTCGAAGAGAAGCCATTAAAAGTGCTCGCTTGGTTGCAAACCCTGGCTGTTATCCAACGGCAGTTCTATTAGCCTTAAAGCCCTTGCTAGAGAATCGACTAATTGATTTTTCAAATATTGTAGCTGACTGCAAATCTGGCACTAGCGGCGCTGGCCGCACTGCCAATCAAGCGATGCTTCTTTCTGAAGCTTCTGAAAGCTTTAAGGCGTATGGTGTAGGTGGCCATCGTCACTTCCCTGAAATGAAACAAGAATTAGAGCTCATGGCCGGTGAGGCAGTTGGATTTACCTTTGTCCCGCACCTGTTGCCCATGATTCGAGGCATTGAAGCTACCATTTATGTCGACTTGCTTGAGTCAAACGTTGATGTTAGACCTTATTTCGAAAATGCCTACCAAAATGAAGAATTTGTTAAAATACTACCTGAAGGCGTTTACCCTGAAACACGCTCTGTAAAGTCATCTAACTATTGTCAACTTGAAATACAGTATGTCGAGCACAGTGATAAATTGATTATTATGTCTGTCATTGACAACTTAGTAACAGGCGCTGCAGGACAGGCCATTCAGAACATGAATTTAATGTTTGGGATTGACGAAACAACCGGTTTGTCACAGATTGGTTTATTGCCGTAAGAAACAATATAGTGTGACCAGATCAATATATGTTTATTAATATAATAGAAAATTTGGAGAATATCGATGGAAGCTACAGAAATTACTGATGAAGCTGATATCATCTTTAGCGATAGTGCAGCTGGTAGAGTTGCACAATTAATTAAAGAAGAAAAAAACCCAGAATTAAGGCTACGTGTTTATATTACTGGTGGTGGCTGTTCCGGTTTTTCCTATGGCTTTACCTTTGATGAAAACCTAAAAGAAGGAGATAGTGGTGTATACAATCAAGGTGTGCAATTAGTTATTGACCCTATGAGTTATCAATACCTTATGGGCTCCACTGTGGATTATTTAGAAGATCTTCAAGGTGCTCGCTTTATCGTTAGTAACCCGAATGCCAAGACTACCTGTGGCTGTGGTTCCTCTTTTTCAATTTAATTATAAAGAAAATCATGAAAGAATATATTCCAGGCCTAGCAGGCGTTCCAGCAACTAAATCAGCGATTTCCTCAATCGATGGAGAAAAAGGAATACTTGCCTACCGAGGTTATTCCATAGACGATCTTGTTGCTCACTCCTCTTTTGAAGAAACTGCACTCTTATTAATGCAAGGAGAGCTACCAACCCCAGACGAACTGAGCGACTTTGAAGATCTTTTACAAAAACGCTATGAGGTTAAAAGCAAAATCCGCGCCTTGTTGTGGGCTCTTCCTCAAAAAGGCCATTCAATGGATGTACTTCAAACTGCAATAGCCTCAATGGCAACTTTTTATCCAGACGCAGGCGCCTCACAACCAGACTCAGCCTACACTCAAAATGCGCTCGTAAAAATCATCTCAAATATGAGCACATTAGTGGCAATGTGGACGCGAATTAGCAGAGGCTATGATCCAATACCACCAAGCAAGAGTATGGGTTATGCGGAAAACTTTATGTACATGTGCTTTGGTGAAAAAGCTGATGATGAAATTGTTAAGCTATTAGACGCATGCTTGATTTTGCATGCTGAACACACAATTAATGCCTCTACCTTTTCAACCATGGTAACAGCGTCTACACTTTCCAACCCCTTCTCTTCAATTGCCGCAGGAGTAGGAACTCTTGCAGGCCCTTTGCATGGCAATGCAAATGAAAACGTACTCGTCATGCTTGACGAAATAGGGCCACCAAAAAATGCGCGGGCGTGGATCGAAGATAGACTCAAAAACAAAAAAGTAATTTGGGGAATGGGTCATCGTGAATACAAAACAAAAGACCCTCGTGCAACAATTCTTGAGCAAATGATTAAAACTTATGTTAACAAAACTGGCCACAATTTATCCGAGCGCTTTGAAACAGCATTGGAAGTTGAAAGCATTTGTGACGAGCTATTGTCCCACAAGGGCGTCTATCCAAACGTTGACTTCTACTCGGGCATTCTTTATGCTGAATTATTTAAATTCACCAAAGAACACTTTACCTCGATCTTTGCTATGGCGCGTTCAGCAGGGTGGGTAGCACACTGGCACGAACAGGTGAGTCACAATAAAATCTTTAGACCAACACAAATTTATACTGGCAAAGATTTTAGAGATTATCCAGTCAGATAATTATGGGGAAGACCACTCATTTTGGCTATCAACAGGTCGATGTTGATAAAAAACAAGGCTTAGTTAAGGGTGTTTTTGACTCAGTAGCAGATAACTACGACCTGATGAATGATGTAATGTCGATGGGAACACATCGTCTCTGGAAAAATTATACAATTGCCAGTAGCAATGTTGCTGAGGGCGACAAGGTGCTTGATATTGCAGGTGGAGCAGGCGATCTGGCTATCAAATATAGAGAAAAAGTTGGACCTTCTGGCCAAGTCATTTTGTCTGATATTAATGGCTCGATGCTGGAAGAAGGTCGAAAGAACCTCTTAGACCATGGGATTATTGATGTTGAATTTGTCCAAGCAAATGCTGAATCACTGCCCTTTGAAGACAACACATTTGACTGCGTCAGTATTGCCTTTGGCCTTAGAAATGTTACGCATAAGAATGTTGCCCTGGAGCAAATGCACCGAGTCCTTAAAAAAGGCGGGTGTTTAATGGTACTGGAGTTCTCTAAAGTTGAGAACGAAATGCTCGAAAAGCTCTATGATTTTTATTCATTCAATCTAATACCGAAACTGGGTAGTATTTTTGCTGATGACGAACAGAGTTATCAATACCTAGCAGAATCAATTCGTAAACACCCAGACCAAGAAACTCTCAAAGCCATGGTGCTTGATGCTGGTTTTGGTTTGTGCGAATACCACAATCTTTCTGGCGGTATAGTAGCAGTACATAAGGCAATCAAAACTTAATAAAGATGTTTCGCCTTACTCTTGAAAAAACACTGAACCACTTAATCAATACCAACAATATTGACGCAGAAGGGCTTGACAATAAAATTATTGGGTTAAGTGTCGATGAGTTCAATTTAAAACTACTTTTTATGTTTACTAATTCACGTGTCTTTGTAATGGAGATGCATGACCAGCAGAACGTTGATGTTGATATTAAACTTAACAAAACTGCCTTTTTGTCTTTATTGACAGGCGCTTCCTTTGAAGAGTTAATAGAAAGTGATGAAATTGACATCAATGGAAGTGTCAAAACTGCCCAACAATTAGCAGATTTGATAGCTCTGGCATCGATTGATGTTGAAGAGTTAGTCTCCCACTACACTGGTGATATTATTGCTCACCAGCTTGGAAAGTCTATAAAGCTTGTCAAGGGTAAAGCAAACAACGATAAAGTCAACATTGTGGAGACTCTCAAAAATGATTTGACGACTCTTATAGTGGCACCCAGTCGATCAAGATTTTTTAACAATAAGACACATTAAGATGAGAAGCTTTATTCGCTTTGTTAATATTTCCAGGATTCTTGTCCGCTATCGACTAGACAACCTAGTCTTGTCAACGCCTCTGTTAAAAAGCTTCAGGCCCCTAGTTTACCTAACTCCTTGGCACTATTTTCCTTCGAGTAAACTTTCAAGAGGAGAAAGAATTCGTTTAGCCCTAGAAGAGTTGGGCCCTATTTATATTAAATTTGGACAAACACTCTCTACAAGAAGAGATCTTTTGCCTGATGATATTGGTGATGAACTTGCTAAATTACAAGACAAGTGTCCGCCCTTTCCTGCCAAAGATTCCAAGTCGATTATTGAAAAAGGTCTTGGAGAAAGCGTTAAAAATCTTTTTTCTTCTTTTGATGATACACCTCTCGCTTCGGCTTCAATCGCTCAGATTCATAGCGCTGTCACTATTAGTGGTGAAGAAATTATTATCAAGGTTGTTAGGCCCGATATCCGGAAAAAAATAAAGCGCGATTTACGCCTTCTTTATGCCTTTGCAGCGTTAGCTGAAAAGCACCCAGATGGCAAAAGACTTTGTCCGAGAGAGGCAGTCGCAGAATTTGAAAGAATTATTTATAATGAACTTAACATGATGGCAGAGGCCGCTAATGCATCTTTGCTAAGAAAGAACTTTAAAGATTCAAATCTTTTATATGTACCAAAAGTTCATTGGGATCTTTGTAGACCAAATATACTAGTAACTGAGCGCATTTATGGCATCTCAATAAGCAACGTTGAGGCCTTGAAAAAAAATAATACCGACCTAAAAAATCTCGCCGAAAATGGTGTAGTAATATTCTTCACACAGGTTTTTGAGCATAACTTTTTCCATGCAGATATGCACCCAGGCAACATTTTTGTAGGCAAGGATGGACAATATGTTGGCGTTGATTTTGGCATTATGGGCACACTCAGTGACGCTGATCAGTATTATCTAGCACAGAATTTTTTAGCGTTTTTTAATCAAGACTATAAGCGCGTAGCTCAAGTTCATCTTGACTCAGGCTGGGTACCAGAAGGCACCAACGTCTTGGAATTTGAAAATGCTATTCGTAGTGTTTGTGAGCCTATTTTTCAAAAACCCTTGAGTGAAATTTCATTCGGACAGTTACTACTGAGCTTATTCAAAGAGGCCAGACGTTTTAATATTTCAATCCAGCCTCAGTTACTGTTACTTGACAAAACACTTCTAAATATTGAAGGCTTGGGTCGCACTCTGTACCCAGATCTTGATCTTTGGGCAACAGCTAAACCATTTCTTGAGAGGCTTGTCAAAGATAAATATAGCCTTAAGGGATCAGTGAAAAAAATCTCTGATCAATTACCAGAACTTATTGCAGAAATACCGCAACTTCCAATGCTAGCGATTAATGCCTTGAAACAATTTGAGAGTGGCGCTCTTCAGCAAGACATTACAAAAAAACAAACAGATGCTATCATCAAGCAGTTGCGAGAAAATGCAGCAAAACAAAGCGCTATTATAATAGCTTCTGCATTGCTAATTCTTGCAGGCGTGTTGGCTACTCAATCACTTTGGCCTTTTGTAGCAATGAGTACAGCTCTTAGTATTCTGTTTTGGCTCAAGGCTCGCTAAAAGAAGTTTAGCTATAAGCAAAAAAAATCGGGTAAAATTATCCCCCAGCTTATCTGGTCGCAAGATAGGCGGTATTTGTTACATCACTTAATGTGGTGTTTTTTTATTTATTGGAGAACTCAAAATGAGTATAACTGTAAACGCTGTAGTGCGTGAAGATCAGGGGAAAGGTGCGAGCCGCCGCCTGAGAAAAGAAGAAAAAGTGCCCAGTATTGTCTATGGCGGAAATAAAGCGCCGTTGATGATCTCACTAAATATTCATGAAATTACCCACCTATTAGAAGATGAAGATACATTTACTTCGGTTCTTGACTTAGTGGTAGACAAATCAAAAGAACCTGTTGTTATTAAAGACATTCAACGTCATCCTGCAAAAAAATCTATCTTTCATGTTGATTTTTTGCGTATTGCTGAAAAGCATGCACTTATTACTACAACACCGCTCCACTTCATCGGCACAGAAGATAATGAAGCAATCAGAATTGGAAACATGTTAAATCAATTCGTTGTTTCCATTGAAATATCCTGTCTACCAAAAGGTTTACCACACAGAATTGACGTTGATGTTAGTGGTCTAGAGCTTGGTGATCCCCTAACACTGACTGACCTTGTGTTGCCAGAAGGGGTTATTATCACATCACTTCAACACGAGGATGTCGAGGCACATGATCAAACCATTTGTTCAGTAACTGAACCTAAACTTATAATCGAAGAAGAGGAGATTGAAGAGGAGATTGACTCTGAATTAGATGAAGAAGGAGATGCTGAAGGCGCTGAAGATTCGGAAGGCGCTGAAGGCTCGGAAGGCTCGGAAGGTCCTAAAGACTCACATGACGGTGACAAAAAAGAATAAACCGTGACTAGTCTTATTGCCTCAATAAGAAACACATCGAAGCGTTGTGATGATTAAACTAATAGCTGGTCTGGGAAATCCAGGAAAAGACTATCAAGCACATCGTCACAATGCTGGCTTTTGGTTTATTGAGTCATTAGCAAACAATCTAGATTCAAAATTTAGTAGTCAATCAAAGTTTTTTGGTGAAACCGCTGTCTGTCTTATTGGCAATAAAAAGCTACGCCTACTAAAACCAAAAACATTTATGAACAACTCAGGCCAGTCTGTAAAAGCCCTATCAAGTTATTATAATATTAAGGCAGAAGAAATCTTAGTCATTCATGATGATCTAGACCTAACACCTGGCTCTGTCAAAATAAAAATGGGTGGAGGCCACGGTGGACATAATGGCCTAAAAGATACAATTAAGGCTCTTGACACAAATGACTTTTACCGCTTAAGGCTTGGTATTGGACATCCGGGTTCAAAAAATGAGGTCGTGGATTTTGTCCTACACCCACCAGGGAAAACTGACTTAAGGTTAATAGAGCAGGCAATAAAAGAAGCTATGGATGTCATAGAGCTCCTTGCAAGTGGGGATTTTGAGCAAGCCATGAAGCAGCTACATACAGACTAACGGAGCAATGGATGGGATTTAAATGTGGCATTGTAGGTCTACCCAATGTTGGCAAATCAACACTATTTAATGCGCTCACCAAAGCTGGGATAGATTCAGCGAATTACCCTTTTTGTACCATAGAACCAAATATTGGAATCGTGCCAGTAAACGATTCTCGCTAAGAAAGCCTGGCCAGCATTGTATCTCCCCAGAAAATATTGCCAACCACTATGGAATTTGTTGATATTGCAGGGCTTGTTAAGGGCGCCTCAAAGGGTGAAGGGCTTGGCAATCAATTTCTATCTAATATCCGTGAAACTGATGCAATCCTCCATGTCGTACGCTGTTTTGAAAACGACGATATTGTTCATGTTGCAGGCAAAGTTAGCCCTCCCGAAGACATTGATACAATTAATACAGAACTAGCACTGGCAGCCCTACTAACGGCTGAAAAGGTTTATCAAAAAGCGATAAAAAACTCAAAGTCTGGACAAAAAGAAAGACTGCCTCTGAAAAACTTACTTGAAAAGATTCTTCCAGCACTAGAAGAAGGGCAACCAGTTAGATCACTAGAATTTAATGAAGATGAGTTAAAGTTGCTCAGGAGCATGCAGCTGCTTACATCAAAACCGGTTCTTTATGTGGCTAACGTCAATGAAAACGGCTTTTCTGAGAACCCTTATCTTACCCAATTAGAGGATTTTGCAAGCAAAGAAAACAGCCAGGTCGTTGCTGTTTGTGCAGAGATTGAGGCCGAAATTGCCGAGCTAGATGAAGAAGACAAGCAAGGCTTTCTAGCAGAAATGGGCCAAGTTGAATCCGGACTAGATCGCTTAATTATAGCTGGCTACTCATTACTAGGCCTGCAAACGTATTTTACTGCTGGGGAGAAAGAAGTTAGAGCATGGACAATTAACATTGGCGATACAGCGCCAGCTGCAGCAGGTAAAATTCATGGTGACTTTGAAAAAGGCTTCATCCGCGCAGAAACGGTTGCCTTTAATGACTTTCTTGAGTATGGAGGAGAGAAAGGGTCAAAGGACGCGGGGAAATTGCGCTCTGAAGGTAAAGAATACGTTGTTAAAGACGGTGATGTAATACACTTTTTATTTAATGTCTGATTGCTAAACTACCCAATGAAACAAACAAAACTACTTATAATTCTAGACGGCTGGGGACATTCAGATGCTACTCATAATAATGCCATAGCCATGGCTAACACGCCCAATTGGGATCATTTTTTAAACAACTATCCTCACACCCTAATAGGCACTTCAGGAAGCAGCGTTGGGCTTCCACTGGGGCAAATGGGAAACTCAGAAGTTGGACATCTGACAATAGGCTCTGGTCGTATCATTGAGCAAGACTTTACTCGCATTCAAAACGATATTGATAGTGGTGAATTCTCTAAAAACGCTTCGTTATGTGCTGCATTAAATGAAACAAGCAAAAACAACAAAGCTGTTCATATTATTGGTCTTTTGTCAGATGGAGGCGTTCACTCGCATCACAATCACATACACGCAATGCTAGAAATGGCGCACCAAAAAGGCTCTGAGAAAGTTTTTCTGCATGTTTTTACCGATGGAAGAGACACGCCTCCAAACAGCGCAGAAGACTTTATAACACCACTGGAAGAAAAAGTAAATACACTAAAAACAGGCAGAATAGCGTCTGTCGTTGGACGCTTCTTCGCAATGGATAGAGACAATCGATGGGATCGTGTTTCAAAAGCCTACCACTTGCTTTCGAGTGGTAAAAGTGAGCGCCAAGCTGACTCAGCCTTAAATGCAGTCAAAATGGCTTATGATAATGGAGAAAGTGACGAATTTATTGCACCTACAAGTGTTGGCGAGTCAGTTACAATCAACGAAGGTGATGCTGTTATTTTTATGAATTTTCGGGCTGATCGCGCAAGAGAGTTGACGCAGGCACTTACTGCAGCTGACTTTGCAGGGTTTCCACGTGAATCATTCAATAACACCAATTTTGTCTGTCTCACTGAATTTAAAGAGGATTTTGGTCTTCCATGCGCTTACCCACCCATTTCAATTAACAACACTTTGGGTTCCTACTTATCGAGTCTAGAATTGACTCAACTTAGGAGTGCTGAAACAGAGAAATAGGCCCATGTGACCTTCTTTTTTAATGGCGGCGCTGAAGCTGAATTGCCTGGCGAAGACAGAAAACTTGTCCCGTCGCCCAGCGTTGATACTTATGACCTAAAGCCTGAAATGAGTGCATTCGAACTAACCGGCGCTCTGGTCTCAGCGATAAAATCAAAAAAGTACAACTTTATTGTTTGCAATTTTGCCAATACTGACATGGTAGGACATAGCGGAAACCTTGAGGCAACTATCAAAGCGGTTGAAGCGGTAGATACTTGTCTTGGAGACATTCATAAAGTATGCGAAGAGATTGGCGCTGAAATACTTATTACTGCAGACCATGGCAACGCTGAACAAATGGTAAACCCAAAAACTAACAAATCCCATACCGCTCATACAACTAACCCTGTTCCTCTAGTTTATTTGGGTCACAGAAAAGCCTCTATAGCAGGGCCACTTGTTGGCACACTTGCTGACCTGGCACCCACTATATTGACACTAATGGACATTGAACAACCTGAAGAAATGACAGGTCGATGCCTATTAACGATTAAATAATAAAGGAGATTATTATGAAACAACCTAACTTTATTGCCCCTTCAATCCTCTCTGCAGACTTTGCTAAACTTGGTGAAGAGGTCGACAATGTTCTTGCTTCTGGCGCTGACATTGTTCATTTTGATGTCATGGATAACCACTACGTTCCAAACCTAACAATTGGGCCCCTAGTTTGTGACGCACTTAGAAGTCATGGCGTAACAGCTCCAATTGATGTCCACTTAATGGTTAAACCGGTTGATAGAATCATTCCTGACTTTGCCAAAGCTGGTGCTTCCTATATTACATTCCACCCAGAGGCTTCTGAACATATCGACCGCACTGTAGCCTTAATCAAAGAACAAGGCTGCAAGGCTGGACTCGTCTTTAATCCAGCCACACCTCTCCATTACCTTGACCACGTAATTGATCAGCTTGACATGGTGTTATTGATGTCTGTTAACCCAGGATTTGGTGGACAGTCATTTATACCTTCTTCCTTAGAAAAACTTAGAGTGGTTCGTAAAATGATTGACGACAAAAATCTTAGCACAAGATTAGAAATTGACGGTGGAGTTAAAACTGACAATATTAAAGACATTGCTTCAGCGGGCGCTGATACTTTTGTTGCCGGTTCTGCGATCTTTAATACTGACAATTATAAATCAACCATTGACTCTATGAGATCTGAGCTGGCCTTGGCCCAATAAGTGTTTTAAAAGAAATTATAAAACACCATAATAGCCAATTATGAGACAATATCGCCATTAATTTAACCTGAGGGAATTATGGGCAAATCTTCTTTTTTTGGTCCTGAAACAATTGCGTTACATAGTGGACACCATCCAGACTCAGATTATGGTAGTCGCGCTGTTCCCATTTATCAAACAACCTCATATGTATTTGAAAGCGTTGACGAGGCTGCCGCAATTTTCAACATTGAAAAAGGTGGCCATATTTATAGTCGAATAACCAATCCAACTGTTGCTGTTTTAGAACAAAGGATTGCAGCACTGGAGGGAGGCTCGGGCGCCATCTGCACGGCTTCTGGGATGAGCGCACTTTTTGTTACCTTCATGACCTTGTGTTCTGCAGGAGATCATATTGTAAGCGCTTCTCAAATCTATGGCTCCACTGGAACTCTCCTCAAGCACACCCTAAAACGGTTTAATATAGATTGCACCTTTATATCCATCAATGATGAAAAGGCTTTAAAGGAAGCAATTCAAGACAACACCAAGCTAATTTTTTGCGAATCAATTGGAAACCCGGGGCTTGAGGTTTCAGACCTACCTAAAATATCTAAGATTGCTCATCATCATGGCATTCCCCTTGTGTTGGATGCAACTTTTGCTACGCCAGCGCTTTGTCGGCCGTTTGATCACGGGGTTGACGTTATTGTGCACTCTGTAACTAAATGGATTGGTGGGCACGGTGTCGCGGTAGGTGGTGCAATTGTCGACGGAGGAGCCTTTGACTGGGGGGCTAGCAAGCGATACCCATCACTGACAGAGCCTTACGAGCCTTTTCATGGAATAAATTTTTGGGAAGAGTTTGGCCCCTCAGCCCTAGCAATGAGAATTCGAGCAGAGTCAATGCGTGACTTTGGTCCTGCAATGAGTCCTCATAGTGCTTTTTTGTTACTTCAAGGCGTTGAAACCCTTAGTTTACGCATGAAACAACATGTGAAAAACGCAATTAAGCTCGCTAAGTGGCTATTACATCAATCCTCGGTTTCATGGGTTAACCATCCCGACTTGCCAGAGAATCCGACCCACCAAATTGCAAAAACTCTTTTTCCAGAAGGGGCTGGTTCAATACTATGCTTCGGTGTAAAAGGTGGCAGAGAAGGTGGGGCGGCATTTATTAATGCACTCAAGTTGTCATCAAATTTGGCGAATGTTGGAGACTCTAGAACATTGGTCCTTCATCCTGCTAGCACAACCCATTCGCGCCTAGACGATGAAGCCATGAAAGCGTCTGGAAGCAGCCCGGACTTAATTCGTGTCTCAGTGGGCATCGAATCGATTGCTGACATTATTAACGACTTTAAGGCTGGCCTTAAAGCAGCAGAAAAGATAACAACAAAATGAATCTTGTTGTTAGCAGTCATGAGACTTATGTCGCAACCGGGGGCTGTGTGTTTGATCCAAAAAAGCCGACCGTGGTTTTCGTACATGGTAGTGGTCTAGATCATCGTTGTTGGGCTCTGCAATCTAGATGGTTTGCATATCACGGTTTCTCAGTTTTTGCTCCGGACTTTCCAGGTCATAGCTTATCAGCAGGCGAGCCTATTAAGTCTATTGAAGCGATGGGTAAATGGCTTGTTAAGGCTCTTAAGCTAGCAGACTGTGATTCTATACATTTGGTTGGTCACTCTGCAGGCTTTCTTATAGCGCTTGAAGCAGCTAACGCGCTTGGTGATAAATTAAAAACATTGACAGCCGTGGCAAGTGCTGCGGCTATACCTGTCAACGAGCTTCTAATCGAAACAGCAAAAAATTCTAGCCAAGATGCTGCAGACATGATGCTGAAATGGGGCGTTGGGAACATATCACAAAAAGGCACTAGTGCAGTACCTGGTATGCAGCCGATTGCTATTGGACGCCAGATAATGTCTAACAATCCCCTGGCAATAGAGTTAATCGCTTGCAGCAAGTATACCGACGGGCTCAACCGTGCCAAAGAAATTGTTGTGCCCTCCAATGTCGTACTTGCAACAGAAGATAAAATGACTCCACATAAGCTGGGTGTTGAGTTGGCTGAAGCGCTTAACGCTGAAGTAACTAGTATCAGAAACACTGGTCATATGTTGCCTATGGAGTCTCCGAAGGCTTCGCTTGACGCCATAAGGCCCTTTATTACAAAAATCCAATCATGATAAAACAGATAAAAAAGGTGGGCGTTATTGGCGCCGGCACCATGGGTGCTGGAATTGCAGGTCAAGTTGCGAATGCAGGAATAGAGGTTTGGCTTCTCGATCTTCCTAGCGACGGTGAAAACGTAAACAGCTTATCAGCTAAAGGGCTTGAAAGGCTTAAAGATCCAGATATGCCCGGCCTGATGAGTGTAGAAGCCGAAAAACTTATACGACTTGGAAATACTCGTGATGATTTTCATCAACTAGAAGATTGTGACTGGGTTGCAGAAGCGGTAGTTGAAAGACTTGATATTAAGCAAGCATTGTATCGTCAGCTAAATGATGTTTGCAAGGGCACAACAATCATCACCTCTAACACCTCGACAATTCCAATCAGTCTTTTAACAAAAGGAATGCCTAAAAAGTTTTGTGAACGTTTTGCAATAACTCATTTTTTCAACCCTGTTCGATTTATGCGGCTTCTTGAATTGGTAAGGGGCGAATTTACTAGAGATGATGTTATTAATACACTTGATATGTTTAGTGAAACAATGCTTGGAAAAGGTGTCGTTTCATGCTCTGATACTCCAGGCTTTCTTGCCAATAGAGTGGGTGTTTTTGCTATCCAATGCGCGCTTTATAAGGCCTTTAAATATAAACTGTCGCCTACAGAAGCAGATGCTTTTTTTGGCAGACCACTAGGCCTCCCACAGACTGGTGTTTTTGGTCTCTATGATTTAATCGGCATTGATCTTATGGCTGACGTAGTCAAAAGCCTTGTAAACATCCTTCCAAAAAATGACCCTTTTCATAAATATTCGTCACCCTTTCTCTTATACCCATCTGACCCCGCCGCCGCTCAACCCTGTCTCCATCTCGG
>ERZ724564.4-NODE-4-length-20733-cov-1.215423_pt1 | contig 20733 bp, 23 predicted proteins | sample MGYA00375858_ERZ724564 | MGnify/ENA primary metagenome ERZ724564 (study PRJEB28725, sample SAMN03264856) | marine sediment metagenome | biome: marine pelagic biome; feature: marine oligotrophic desert; material: ocean water | place: Pacific Ocean:North Pacific... | reverse complement strand
CCCAATTCAATTTGTGATTGATGCATCGCCCACTTTCCTTCAAAACCAAGGGCAGCACCTCTACGTGCCGCATCTTTATAAGACTCAGGATCATTAAAGTCACCGAAAGGGCCATCAATTGGTCGTAAACCATAAGCACGGCAAGCTACCAACATCTGAGACAGGCCTGCATGCCACTGGTCACCAGGATAGTCTGGATTCAAACCACCTATAACGGTTGTACGTGCACGACAACTTGCGGCATAATCAGCGACGCCAAAATGCATCGCCTCAAGGCGCTCATCACGGCCACATTTAGCGATATCCATTACATTAGCCATGCCAAGTGTTGTCTCGATTAGGACTTCGATGCCAATACGATTTTTAAAACCTTTGGAAGTCTCAATTTGATTCAACATGGCAGAAAGCATGTAAACATCTGAAGCCGTTCCAGCTTTAGGAAGTAAGATAGTATCTAGGTTTTCACCAGCTTGCTCAACCACCTCAACTACATCACGATACATATAATGTGTATCAATACTGTTAATACGAACAGAGATAGTCTTACCAGTACTACGCCAATCTAAATCATTCAGAGCATCAATAACATTTTTACGAGCTGGCACTTTGTCATCTGGCGCTACAGCATCTTCTAAATCCAAAAATACATAGTCTGCAGGGCTATTTAAAGCCTTTTCAAACATTTTTGGGCTAGATCCAGGTACTGCTAATTCACTGCGTTGTAGTCTCTGCCTTACAGGTTCATAAATAATATGACTCATCAAATTTCCTTTTATATAGTAATTTAATTCTTTGTTAATAATCTCAAGTTGTATAAATATAACAACAAAAAACTTTAATGAATTGAGTAATTATCAAATCCAGTATAAATCAAGTAAACCGCAATAATTCATCAAAACAGCAATTTGCTCTAAAGAAGTAGAAAAAGCGCTTAATAATAAAACGCTTCAACCTTTTGAAGTGGCGTCCCGTAGGAGATTCGAACTACCTGTTTCCAGAATAAAATCCTGGCGTCCTAGGCCTCTAGACGAACGGGACAAAGTATTTTAAAAAAATTTATATTTAGAGCAATGGACCGGATTCATTGGATCAAATAAAAAAATTGGTATCGCGTAGGGGAATCGAACCCCTCTTGCCAGGATGAAAACCTGGAGTCCTAACCGATAGACGAACGCGACAAAAAAATATTTTTTGCTTGGTGGAGCTAGGCGGGATCGAACCGCCGACCTCAACACTGCCAGTGTTGCGCTCTCCCAGCTGAGCTATAGCCCCAATAACTGGGTTATTTAGCAAAAACGTAAATTATAATCTGTATCTCATTTCAGTCAAGTCAAAATTGGTAAAATATTACTCTTATGGAGAGAATATACAACAGTAATCGTTACTCAATCGAAGTACTCTATCACATTGGAGCCTATGAAAATTCTATTCATTTCATTTTTGATAAGGCAACAAAGCAGTGTGCAATCGTAGACCCAGCCTGGGAACCAGATCTTTTTCTGAAAAAGATTCAAGACAAGGGTTACACACTTACTGATATTTGGATAACACATTGGCATGGCGACCATACCAACGCTGTCGATGAAGTTGCCAACAAAACAGGTGCAAAAATTACTGCTGGCGTTAACGAAATACCCTACCTAAACATTGAAAACAAAGTTCATACGGTTTCTGATGGAGATATCATAAAGCTCGGTGAAGTCGAGATACAAATCATTGAAACACCTGGACACACTGCAGGTGGTATTTGTTATCTTTTGGACGAACACCTTATCGCTGGTGACACTTTATTCGTCTATGGTGTCGGTATCTGCAGTCTAGCCGGTTCTAACCCAGTTAAATTGTTTCATTCACTGAACAAATTAAAAACTAAGGTGCCTGATGATATAAATCTTTTATGTGGCCACAACTACGGTTCAGAGATTACTACAACACTTGCTGAACAGAAAAGAGCTAATCCATTTCTGTTGATTGAGGACGAAGAAACATTTGTCCGATATCGCATGCATGTGCATGACTCTACTCGAACTTATCCAATGTCGCCGATGACGCTTGAAGAGGTAAACGCCTTGCTATGATAGGTATTTATGGAGGCTCCTTTGATCCTATTCATTTGGGACATCTAAAAACTGCAACAACACTCAAAACTGAACTTCAGCTAGATCATTTGTTTTTGTTACCATGCTGTGAACCTGTTCACAAAGATGGGCTGAAATACCCTTCCAATGACCGCCTTAAAATGCTAAATCTTGCATTAGAAAATTTTTCTACTCTTGAGATTGATTCTCGTGAAATCCTTCGTGGCGGAGGTTCATATATGATTGATACACTTCACGAATTAAAGCAGATTTATAGAGATGAGCCAATCTGTTTAATTATTGGAATGGATAGCTTTCTTAAGATTAAAACCTGGAAAGACTGGCAAGAATTTTCCAAACTAGTCCATCTGGTTATACTTGAAAGACAAGGATTCAATATTATCGATAGCTCTCTAGATTCCTTTCACAAAACGAAAATGTTAATCAGCTTAGATTAGAGTCAAATGGCTTATTGTATTTTTCCAATTGCCCTAAGATAAATATATCGTCAAGCGATATTCGAGATAGAATTGCCGCCAATCAAAATCTTGATGATTTGCTACCTAAATCCGTTATTAATTACCTGAGATTACATGAAGCTTGATGATCAAGTAAAAGTTGTCGTTGATGTAATCGACGAGCTAAAAGGTGAGGAAATTGTTACCCTTAATGTTTTAGAGCAAAGTGTTGATATGGAAGCCATTATCGTTGCTACGGGGAGATCAATTCAACACGTAAGGGGTATTGCTAATAATATTAAAATTGAAGCTAAAAGGCTTAATATGATGATATTAGGTACTGAGGGTTCAGAATTTAGTGAATGGGTTCTGATAGACCTTGGAGAAGTGATAGTACATATCATGACTGAAAAAACAAGAGCATTCTATAAGTTAGAGAAACTATGGTCAGTCGAGGAAGATGAGAATTAACCTTATCGCCATTGGCAAAAAAATGCCAGAGTGGCTAAATTCAGGTATTCATCATTACCAAAAACAACTCCCCAGTAACTATAATTTCACTCTTACCAGCTTGGAGGCTCAAAATCGTAAAACAAATAACATTGATAAAATAAAAACTCTTGAAGGCAATATGCTTCTTGAAGCAGCTAAAGGATCAACGACACTGATAGCCTTCGATGAGTTAGGCACGCAACAATCCAGTCGAATGATTGCTAAGTCAATGGAAACCTGGCTACTTCATGGCGATAATATTGCACTTATTATTGGGGGTGCTGACGGCTTGTCATCGGAACTAAAACAACAATGCCATTACATTTGGGGACTCTCTAACCTAACCATGACCCATTCCATTGCAAGACTATTAGTTGTAGAACAACTCTATCGTGCCCACACGTTACTAACCAATCACCCTTACCATAGAGAGTAGTAAAAGCTATTAAAGAATGCTTTGAACGTTCTCTGGTGGCCTACCAATCACTACACCTTTGGTTGTCCTTACAATCGGACGTTCAATTAAAATTGGGTAGTTGAGCATCGCTTTTATCAACTCATCTTCAGTTAAAGACTTATTCGATAACTGCAAATCTTTGTATGCCGACTCCCCTTTTCTAATTAAATCACGAGCACCAATCCCTAAATCTTGCAAAACCGATCTAAGTTCTGACTCACTTGGAGGATTTTCGAGGTAGTTAACAATTTCAAACTCTACATTGTTTTGCTCTAAAATGGCCAATGTTGCTCTAGATTTAGAGCAGCGTGTGTTGTGATAAATCTTAGCTATCATTGATCTAATTCATGAAAAAAATACTTATTATACTCTTGCTAATATCTCCTATTCATACAAGCCAAGCTCTTAGTCTTACGGACATAGTAAATTGGGCAAAACCTTTAATGCCGTGGTATGAAACTCAACCAGAACTTTCATTTGAGCTGACTGATACAAAAGGCAATATATTTACAGAAAAAAATACTCGTGGCAAATATTTGGTGGTTAATTTTTGGGCTACTTGGTGTACTCCTTGTTTAAAGGAGATTCCTGCATTGGTTAAATTCTATAATGAAAATTCTGACCATGTAGAGATACTAGGACTGGATTATGAGCCAGTAAATTTGCCTATAATTGATGAATTTATTGAACGCTTTTCTATTAATTACCCTTTGGTGCTCTACAACGAAAATAATGACTCCGAATTTTCAAATTTTGGAGAAATTGTAGGTATGCCTACTACACAGATTTATAGCCCTGAAGGAGAGTTGTTACAGACCTTTATGGGTGAAATAACCATAGATGATCTAATCAAATTTATTTCACCACTCTCTTAGACTCTTCATTATGATTTCACCATCAATGGCTGATGAATTAAACGAGAAACAGCAGCAATCGGTTGCTTTGAAAGAAGATGTCAACGCCTTAATCCTAGCTGGAGCTGGTAGTGGTAAAACGCGGGTTTTAACTCATAGAATTCATTATTTAGTGTCAACAAAGAACCATCATGTTGACGACATACTTGCAGTTACTTTTACTAACAAAGCTGCAAATGAAATGAAAGAGCGATTGAGCGAACTACTAAGACGACCAATTGGTAGGATGTGGGTTGGAACGTTTCATTCACTCGCTCATAGACTTCTTAGAACTCACCCTGTAGAAGCAAATCTTTCACCCACATTTCAAATTCTAGATGCCCAAGATTAGTTTCGAATCGTTAAACGTTTGATGAAGGAAAACGGAGTTGATGAGACAAAGTTTCCGATAAAAAAAGTACAGTGGTTTATTAATCAACAGAAAGATGAAGGTATTTTGCCCCATCAAATTGATGCAGGACACAACTATTTTGTAAAGCAGAGTGCTAAGATTTTTGATCTTTACGAAAAGCACTGTCAGGCCAATGACTTAGTTGATTTTGCAGGCTTACTAGTTCAAAGTTATGAGCTCTTAAAAAATAATCAATCTCTTTTAGATCATTATCAAAAAAAGTTTCGTCATATTCTAGTTGATGAATTCCAAGATACCAATCGAATCCAATATCAATTTATAAAAATACTTCATAATCAAAATAATCATATTTTTTGTGTGGGTGATGATGACCAATCTATTTACGGTTGGAGGGGCGCAAAAATTGAAAACATCCAAAAAATAGAAAATGACTTCAAACCAATTAAAGTCATTAAGCTTGAACAAAATTATCGCTCAACAGGCAATATCTTAAGTGCTTCAAATGCCTTAATTGCAAATAACCCTAACAGGCTTGAAAAATCCCTCTGGACTCAGTCAGGAGATGGAGAGCTCATCAATCTCTTTAATGCTAGAAGTGAAATCGAGGAATCTCGATTTGTTGTCAGTGAAGTGGAAAATCAATTCAATCAGGGAAGAAATCTAAGCGAATGCGCTATCCTTTATCGCTCAAACGCGCAGTCACGTGTTTTCGAAGAATCCCTTATTAAACGAAATCTCAATTATAGAATCTATGGAGGCTTGCGATTTTTTGAGCGTGCTGAAATTAAAGATGCGATGGGTTACGTTCGACTTATTGAAAATACATCAGACAACATAGCCTTCGAAAGAATTGTCAACTTCCCAACTCGTGGAATCGGACTATCGACTATTGAAAAAATTAGATCTCACGCAAGTGAAAACCATACCGATCTCTTTCAGTCATCTATTGCTATTATTGAAAGTCTTCCAGCAAGAGCATCAAATGCTTTACAAGCCTTTATCAATTTAATTGAAGCTATTAGTGATAGTTCAAAAAATCTCACTCTTAGTGAGAAAGTTGACTCTATCCTTATGCAATCTGGATTGATGTCTCACTATGCTAATGACAAGACTGACAAGGCAGGTAGTAAGCGTGAAAACCTTGATGAACTTGTAACTGCAGCAACGCAGTATGTTCATGAAGAAGATAATGAAATGAATGAAACTCAAGGCTTTATAGCTCTCGCAACACTTGACTCTAGTGGGGATTCCAAACAAAGCAATCAAGACTGTGTCCAACTAATGACTGTGCATTCTGCCAAAGGGTTGGAGTTTCCTGTTGTCTTTTTGGTCGGTCTCGAAGAAGATTTGTTCCCCTCAAGACAAAGCAAAGATGAACAAAAATTGGACGAAGAAAGGCGGCTCTGCTATGTCGGTATGACTAGGGCTATGAATACACTCACACTCTCATATGCCAGCAAACGTTTTATTCATGGTCATTCGTTCTACTCAATGCCTTCACGATTTCTGGATGAAATACCAAGAAGTTTTTTGAATTATATTGAAAATCCAAATAACGAATCAAAAACAACAAGCTATAAAAATACTGACACCTTTTCTAAAAAAATGGTGTCTAGTAAAAACAGCTCTATTTATTCTATAGGTCAGGTCGTTAAACATGCTAAATTTGGTTTAGGTACAGTCTTGAATTGTGAAGGAAGTTGGGATTCAATATGACTACAAATAAAATTCCAAAAGGTTGGCACGAAGTGGTTGATTAGTTCGTATGCTAATTTAGAGCTTGTTTAACTTTGTGACCATGGCATACCGTCATGTCGCCAGCCATTTAAGTTGCCACGATGATCATTTTCATCTAAATCCCCTTCAAAACCTCTAGCAACGTGTGAAACTTGAGTGAAACCTTTATTTTCGAGAGACTTTAGAGATTCATTGGAACGGAAACCGCTTCTACAAATCAAAATAATTTCAGTATCTGATAAATTTTCACGGCCATCAAGCTCTTGCATCACTGCATCATAAAATGCCTCTGGATTTGGCTCCCATTCTGGATCATCTATCCATGGAATTAGGATTGAGTTTTCTGGATAACCAACATACTTAAATTCAGCTTTACTTCTAACATCAACAAACAATGCCTGCGAAATTCTTTGAAGCCTTTCGACGGCCATTTTTGGCAATAAATTGCGCTTATAACTCATTTCTTCCCTGTCATAAAACATTAACAAATACTATTATAATTCTTTATGCAACTCGGTCTTAGTAAAGAATTTAACTATTTCTTTAAAAAAAGTGCAATCGACTCAACGTGTGCAGTTTGTGGAAACATATCCATTACTCCCGCACTACTAAGTGTAAACCCTAAATCAATTAAACGTGAAGTATCTCTTGCTAAGGTTGACGGATTACAAGAAACATAAACCAACCTTTCTACATCCAATTTTGGCAGCAATTCAACAATTTCAATGGCACCACTCCTGGCTGGATCTATTAATGCTTTGTTAAATTTTTTGCCTCGAAACCATTCAAAGCCAGAGACATCTTCAAACAGGTCAGCTTTATAAAAAGATGCATTAGATACCCCATTCTGAATGGCAGTCTCTTTCGCTCTCTCAATAAGACCACTGTCACCTTCTATGCCGACTACTGCTTTAACATAACGTGAAATTGGCAATGTGAAGTTACCTAGACCGCAAAAAAGATCTATTACTTCATCTTCCTTGTTTAGATCTAACAATTGTAGGGCTAGATTAATCATTTTTTGATTAAGTTCAAAATTAACCTGAGTGAAGTCAGTAGGCAAAAATGACATTTTTATATCGTGATCAGGCAAAGAATAACTCAGTGATACAGCTTCATTAAGTGGTTTAACAGTTTCCAAGCCACCACTCTGAGTGTACCAAGTGACTTTTAATTTTTCGCCATACTCTTGAAGAATGATCTCATCTTCTCTAGTTAAGGATTGAAGATGTCTTAAGATCAAAATGGTGTCTAACTCTGCAATAGCAACTTCTATTTGAGGTACATGAAATTTGACACTCAACTTTCCAATACATTCGCCCAACAATTCAAGATTATCACCAAGCAAAGGGTGTAGAACTTCACAACGCTCCATGACCGTAATAAAAGAGGTCTTTCTCTCTCTAAAGCCGACCAATACTTTGTCTTTTTTATTGACGTAGCGAACGCCTAGTCTTGCTTTGCGCCTGTATCCCCAACTTTCAACCTGTAGCGGCTCGAGCCATTGTTTTGGTAATACTTTTGCTTGACCCATAAAGGCGCTTTGAAGCCAACCCTGCTTTGCGATTATTTGGTCCTTACTTGAAAGATGTTGAAAAGAGCAACCACCACAAATATCATAAACAGCGCACTTTGCCTCAATTCTGTCTGGAGATGATTGAAGAATTTCTACTATATCTGCTTCTTCATACTTAGCACGAGAAAGTGAACGAGAAGCAATAACTTTTTCTCCTGGCAATGCACCACGCGTAAAAATAATTTTGTTGTCATGGTGTGAAATGCCTCTACCTTCATGAGACAAGGATTCTATATTCAATTCATAAACTTTACTTTTAACTTTTCTTCTTCTAGCCATCCAGTAATTCAACCCAATGTTTGACAGGTATTGAGCTTCCTTTTTGAAGATGCATTAAGCAGCCAATGTTACTAGTGACAATCATTTCAGGATTTGAAACCTTCAAGTTTTTTAGTTTATTCTCTTTTAATTGATTCGATATTTCAGCTTCAAAGATTGAGTAAGGGCCTGCAGAACCGCAACAGATATGTGAATCCTTGATTGGTTTTTTTTCGTAACCAAAATGTGTAAGAATAGATTCAACGAGTCCACCTAATTTCTGTCCGTGTTGCAAAGTACAAGGTTCGTGGTAAGAGATGTTTGATTCTGATAAACGCAGTCCAGTTAGGTCTTTAGCAGCTAAGTACTCTGCAATATCCTGGGTTTTCGAAGAAACAAGCTTTGCCTTCTCATAATAAGGGTCCGTTTTTTCAAATAAAGCTGGGTAATCCTTAACCATCACGCCACAACCACTGGCACTCGATATAATTACCGAGACATCTGAGTTAAGTTGTGTACTCCATAAGTCGATATTTCGTTTCACTCTATTCAAAGCATCATTTGAGGCTGCCATATGTTGGTCGAGCGCGCCACAACACTCTCGTTGTGGGCTTTCAATAACGTTGACACTCAACTTAGCTAAAATATTCTTAATGCTATGGTTAATATTTGGCGATAAAGTAGGTTGAACACAACCACCAAGCAATAAAACGGTTGACGCTACCTTTTGAGGCTATATAAATTTTGTAGGGATCTCCGAATGACTATAAAAATATCCAACTGATTTAAACAACACAGGTGTTAGAAGTAGCTTGCGGACAAAAAATCGATAAATTGTTTGTAGCTTTGTACGCTTACTTTCCATAAATCCTCGACCAATTTCAAGTAATTGGCCATACTCTACGCCAGAAGGACAGGTAGTCTCACAAGATCGACATGTAAGGCATCTATCAAGGTGTTTAAGAGATTTAGTGCTGAAGTGATTATTCTCGAGTGCTGACTTTATAAGATAAATACGCCCTCTTGGAGAATCAAGCTCATCACCAATTAACTGATAGGTTGGGCATGTAGCTAAACAAAAACCACAGTGCACACATGACTCTATAATCTGACTTGCTTTTTCATTATCAAGTTCTGAGATTGATAACTGGTTTAGTTCAGTATGCATTAGATAAAGACCCCATAAGGGTCAAAAACTTTTTTTAGTTTGCTTTCAAAATTTAGACTTATTTCTGACACTTTATGCTTTGGTGGTGGCTTTAGTTGAAACTGTTCTGCTATTCTTTGGGGGAGGATTTTTAAGCTAATCTGAGTCACTAAAGCCAAACGCCCCGTAGCTCCAACCAATAGCTTAGATACATCATATCCAGCAACATTTTTCATTACCTGGCCTCCAAAATTTAGCAACTCACCCTTACCATTAATTATTTGAACACCGAGTACGCTATCGGAAAATTCAGGCCCTGATGTTGCATATATTGCTCCAATTGTTTTTTTAAGACTCTCAGTGAAAAAAGGTAATGCTTGTCCATAAGCGGCAAGAATATTGGTGATTTCTTGGATTGTCGTTCCTGCTTTAAGGGTAATGACTAATTCTTCAGGAAAGTATTCAACTACCCCCGAATACGATGATGTATTAATAAACTCTGTGTCTGTATTATCTGCATGGCCTGTAATCCTCAGATCATTACCTTCTCTAACTTGTTTTTGTAATTCTGCAATCGAACTCATGATCAAAATCGCTCCAACTCAGGGTGAGGAAGTTCACCATGATGAACATGCATATTTCCTAACTCAGCACAACGATGAAGAGTCGGCATAGCTTTACCTGGATTGAGCAATGAGATTGGGTCAAAGGCGTTCTTGATTTGATGAAAAACATCTAATTCAGCACTGCTATATTGATGGCACATAGCATCTAATTTTTCAATACCGACACCATGCTCCCCTGTAATCGAACCTCCCATTTCAACACAAAGCTTCAATATATCCATACCAAAAGCTTCTGTCTTCTCGAGCTCTCCTGGTCGACTTGCGTTATACAATATGAGTGGATGAAGATTACCATCACCTGCATGAAAAACATTAGCTACACGTAATTTGTAGTGCGCGGATAGTTCACTTATTTTTTCAAGAACGGTAGCTAAGTGGCGTTTAGGTATGGTTCCATCCATACAATAATAATCTGGAGATAACCTCCCTACAGAAGGGAAAGCTGCCTTGCGTCCCTTCCAAAAAAGTAAACGCTCATCTTCATTTTCTGAGACCCTTGTAGTGGTCGCATTCGAAAGCAAGCTGAGAACCTTATTCAAATCTTCATTTACCGAATCTATAGCTCCATCAAGTTCGCAAAGCAGCAATGCTTGAGCATCTAAAGGGTAGCCTGGATGTGCAAAAGCTTCGGAAGCCTCTATTGCAAATTTATCCATCATCTCGAGACCAGAAGGTATGATGCCGTTCTTTATAATTTCAGCCACTGTATCGGCACAATCCCTAACACTACTAAAGCCAGCCATAACTAGTTTAGCAAGCTCAGGTTTTGGAGTTAACTTCACAGTAATCTCTGTTATAACACCTAGTAAACCTTCTGACCCGTTCATTAATGTCAGTAAGCCAATACCCTCATCTTGTCGAGTTAATAATAATTCTTCACCATCAATGGTTAGCATTTTGATTGCCTCTACGTTTTGAACTGTCAGACCATACTTTAGACAGTGGACACCACCAGAGTTCTCAGCAACATTACCTCCAATAGTGCAAGCGATTTGAGAAGATGGATCGGGTGCATAATAAAGATTAAACTCTTCAGCTGCTTCGCTAATTGCTAGATTGCGAACCCCTGGCTCCAATACTGCTATTTTTTTTTGCTCATCAATTGAAATAATTTGAGTAAGTTTTGAAAGTCCTAAAACTACAGAACCTTCCAGTGGCGTTGCACCTCCTGAAAGACCTGTTCCAGCGCCTCTAGTTACAATGGGTGTATTGTTCTTTCGACAAATCTCTAATACCTTCTTAATTTGAGCAATATTGTTTGGTAAAACCACAGCAAGTGGTTCTTGTTTATAAACACTCAAACCATCACATTCAAATGGGCGAGTATTTTCTGAGCCAGAGATAACAGTATTTTTTGGTAAAGCTCGTTTTAATTGACTTAAAGTAGACATAAATTTGGATTAATAAACAGTTAAAGCAATCTGGTTAGTTGAATTCAAGCCGTTATGAATTTAATTACTTACGACTAATCAAATTTCTAAGATAATAATCGCAGTTGAACACATTATAATGCGTTCTAATTTTTAATTTCTCAAAAAAAAATATGCAATCATTTATTCCACCTACCAGAACACTTATGGGGCCAGGCCCTTCGGATGTTCACCCTAGAATTCTAAATGCCATGGCTAGACCTACTATAGGACATTTAGACCCTGCCTTTATTGACATGATGGATGAAGTTAAAGAAATGCTAAAGTATGCATTCAAGACTGAAAATGCACTTACTATGCCTATCTCTGCTCCTGGATCAGCTGGCATGGAAGCATGCTTTGCAAATCTTGTAGAGCCGGGTGATAAAGTTATCGTTTGTATCAATGGTGTCTTTGGTTTACGAATGAAAGAAAATGTCACTCGCCTTGGTGGTGAAGTGGTTATCGTTGAGGATGATTGGGGTACTGCTGTTAGTCCTGAAAAAGTTGAGCAAGCATTAGTTGATAATCCTGATACTAAAATTGTTGCCTTTGTTCATGCAGAAACTTCAACTGGAGCACTTTCTGATGCTAAAACTCTCTGTCAGATTTCCAATCGATACGGCTGCATCAATATTGTTGACGCCGTAACTTCATTGGCAGGTTCAGAATTAAGGGTTGATGATTGGGGAATAGATGCCATCTATTCGGGTTCTCAGAAGTGCTTATCAGCAATGCCTGGGTTATCTCCTGTTAGTTTTAGCGAAAGAGCAATTGAAAAGTTAACTAATCGCAAAACGCCAGTAACAAGTTGGTTTCTAGATCTCAACTTGGTGATGGGCTATTGGGGTAAAGGCGCAAAGCGAGCATATCATCACACCGCACCAGTCAATACCTTGTATGGTCTGCATGAATCTTTGGTGATGTTAACCGAGGAAGGAATTGAAAATTCTTGGAGTCGCCATCAACAAAACCACATACTTCTCAGAGATGGTCTTAATAAACTAGGAATCGATTACTTAGTCGATGAAGCTAGCAGACTACCTCAACTGAACAGTGTACTCATTCCTCAGAATCAAGATGATTTAGGAGTTCGCTCTTCGTTGCTGAAGAACTACAACATTGACATTGGAGCAGGCTTGGGTCCACTTGAAGGCAAGATATGGAGAATTGGATTAATGGGATACACTTCAAGAAAGGAAAATATTGAACTTTTATTGTCTGCACTTAAAGATACACTATAAAAAAGGCGACTTCGAAGCCACCTTTTTTTAAAAGAAAGTCTAATTAGTCTTTAATTTTTGCCAACAACTCTTCGTCAGTCTCAACCCTGTCAGGGTCAGGAAGACAGCAGTCTACTGGACATACTTCGACACATTGTGGGGTATCAAAATGACCAACACATTCTGTACATAGGTCACCGTCAATCTCATAGATTTCCTCACCCATATATATTGCTTCATTCGGGCATTCTGGTACACAAACATCGCAATTAATGCATTCATCAGTAATTAATAAAGACATAATATCTCCAACTTAAATAATCACACTTACACAACTTTATAATAGCTGTGGTTACCCCATATCACAGGGAACTTATTTTAACTTATCAATACTACTATAATAATGATTTTGGGTATCATTATTGATTTTCTTTTTAGGGTTATTATGAGAGCACTTTTAATTATTTTTTCTTTATTGTTTTCTGCACTCTCATTTGCCGCTCTTGATGATGGTATTTATGCCCTCATAAAAACTAATAAAGGTGAAATTATTGTTGAATTGGCTTATGAAAAGGCACCGCTAACTGTCATTAACTTTATAGCGCTCTCGGAGGGTAGCAAGAAAAGCAACAAAGAGCTCGGCATACCTTTTTATGATGGCATAACATTTCATCGAGTTATCGACGACTTTATGATTCAAGGTGGAGACCCACAGGGGGATGGCAGAGGTGGTCCAGGTTATCAGTTTTTTGACGAATTTAGTGACTTGAAACATGACCAGCCTGGTGTTCTGTCTATGGCTAACTCAGGACCTAATACAAATGGTTCACAATTTTTTATTACTCATGTTCCAACTCCTCATCTAGATGGAAAGCATAGTGTTTTTGGTCTTGTTGCTGAAGGCATGAGTGTTGTTAACTCAATTGAGCAAGGTGATATTATTGAAAGCATATCAATTGAGCGTATTGGTGATCAAGCGAATCAATTTATTGCTGATGAAGCATCATTTCAAGAACAAATTGAAAAAGTTAATACGAACTTAAATACAAAACAAGAGTTACGTCAAAAAGAATTTGAAAATTATGTCACTACTTCTTATCCTGGGATCAAGAAGAGTAACTTAGGTTACTTCACAATGGTTAATAAATCAGGCAACGATAAGCAACCTAATGATGGCCAAGTTGTTTCTGTAGATGTATCATTTAAAGCTGATAATGGTCAAATCTTGCGTGAAGCTGGAAGTCCAATTGAGTTCATTCTCGGAAGCGGGCAAATAATCAGCTTTATTGACAGTAACATCAGAGATATGTCAATTGGTGAAGGTAGAACAATAATTGTTACTTATGAGGCTGTATTTGGTGATAACCCTAGTGGTGATATACCACAAGAATCAATTCTTATTTTTGAACTAGAACTTCTTTCTGCCGAGGATAACTAACAATGTTTCTTGAATTAATTAGCTTTCTCTCCTCACTAGATACTGGCTTTAATGTACTTAGCTATTTAACGGTAAGAGCTGTGTTTTCAATGATGACTGCACTTCTTATTACCCTTTTCCTTGGAAAATGGATCATCTCTAAACTACAGCACTATCAAATTGGTCAAGTGATACGTGGAGATGGACCAGAATCACACCAAGAAAAATCTGGAACACCCACAATGGGAGGTTTACTTATCCTTTTCGCGTTTACCACCAGTATGATTATCTGGGGTGATTGGAGCAATCCTTATCTGTGGATAGTACTAACTACAGCTTTCATTTTTAGTGCAATCGGATTTTTTGATGACTATCTAAAACTTAAAAGAGATAGCTCAAATGGATTGAGTGGTAGACAAAAACTTGTAACTCAATCGATTGGAGCAATCATAATTGGAAGTTGGCTGATTTCACTGGACTCTTCATCTATAACAACTGAACTCCTTATACCATTTTTTAAAGATGGTGCAGTTGAATTAGGGGTTGTCGGTTTTTTAATTTTGAGCTACTTCGTTATTGTGGGTAGTTCAAATGCTGTAAACCTCACTGATGGTTTAGATGGTTTGGCCATTATGCCTGTGATTCTCATTAGTGGTGGTTTGGCAATTTTTGCCTATATTGGCGGCAATTACCATTTTTCTGAATACCTTAACATGCCCTTTATGCCAGGCACAGGAGAGTTGTTTGTTATTTGTGCGGCACTGATAGGTTCTGGTCTTGCATTTCTATGGTTTAACAGCTATCCAGCGGAAATATTTATGGGTGATGTTGGTTCACTCTCATTGGGTGCTATTTTGGCCGTTATTGAAATCATCGTTAGACAAGAAATTTTGTTTTTCTTAATGGGTGGCGTTTTTGTTGCAGAAACTTTCTCAGTAATCTTGCAAGTTGGATACTATAGACGCACCAAGAAAAGACTTTTCTTGATGGCTCCGATACATCATCACTTTGAAAAAAAAGGCCTGCATGAATCAAAAATAATTGTACGGGCCTGGATAATTACTTTGATTCTAATTCTAATTAGCCTAGCCAGCATCAAGATTCGATAACTCTGATAGTTTGGCACTGTAAAATACTCGCCCATGAGCATAAAATCAGATAAATGGATTCGCCGAATGTCCCTTGAAAAGGAGATGATTCAACCATTCGAATCCAATCAACTTCGCCACGTTAATGATAAAAAAATTATTTCTTATGGAACCTCTAGTTACGGTTATGATGTTCGCTGTTCCACTGAATTCAAGATATTTACCAACATCAATCACAACATTGTCGATCCAAAAGACTTTGACGCACAAAGTTTTGTAGAAGTAGATTCCGATGAATGTATTATCCCACCCAACTCTTTTGCTTTAGCAAGAACCGTTGAGTATTTCAAAATACCTCGCTCTACGCTCGTTATCTGTCTAGGTAAATCAACCTATGCAAGGTGTGGCATTATTGTCAATGTAACCCCCTTAGAGCCAGAATGGGAAGGTCATGTCACCCTAGAGTTCTCTAACACCACCCCGTTGACTGCAAAAATATATGCCAACGAGGGTGTCGCTCAGATGCTCTTTTTTGAGTCAGATGAGGAGTGCGAAACTTCCTACAAAGATAGGGACGGCAAATATCAAGGACAGACTGGCGTCACTCTACCTAAGGCTTAACTCATATGTCAGAAATTTCAAAACGTCGCACCTTTGCGATCATTTCTCATCCTGATGCTGGAAAGACAACTGTCACCGAAAAACTTTTACTTTATGGCGGCGCAATTAAAACTGCTGGAAGCGTCAAAGCTAGAAAAGCTGCTAGTCACGCTACCAGTGACTGGATGGAAATGGAAAAAGAAAGGGGTATCTCTGTCACCTCCTCCGTTATGCAGTTTCCTTATGGTAATCACGTCATTAATCTTTTAGATACACCAGGCCATGAGGATTTTTCTGAGGACACTTACCGGACTCTTACAGCTGTTGACTCTGCACTTATGGTTATTGATGTCGCCAAGGGTGTTGAACAGAGGACCATTAAGTTGATGGAGGTTTGCCGACTTCGTGATACACCAATTCTTACTTTTATCAATAAACTCGATCGTGAAGGTCGGGAACCAATCGATTTATTGGATGAGGTTGAATCGGTATTAGATATTGAGTGCTCACCTATTACTTGGCCAATTGGAATGGGCAAAGAATTCAAAGGAGTGGTTCATTTACTAGAAAACAAAGTCTATCTATTCGAAAGTGGAAAAAATGCAAAGATTGGTGACAATACAATTATTGAAGGCATCGACAACCCTGAACTCGATAAAGCTCTTGGAGTTGAGCTCTCTGCATCTATTAGAGAAGAGATTGAACTTATCCAGGGTACGACGAATCCTTTTCAGCTAGAGAGTTTCCTTGAAGGTAGGCAGACACCTGTTTTTTTTGGTTCAGCCATTAATAACTTTGGGATAAAAAACCTACTTGACGGTTTTATTGATTACGCACCAACCCCACAAGACCGTGAGAGTGACAATCGCAAGGTGTCTCCAGATGAAGATAAACTTACTGGATTTGTGTTTAAAATTCAAGCAAATATGGATCCCAAGCACCACGATAGGTTAGCATTTATGCGTATTGTTAGCGGTGAATACAAGAAAGGGATGAAAGTCCTTCAAGTCTCTACCGGCAAGCAAATAAAAATAGCTAATGCTGTTACTTTTATGTCGCGAGAAAGGAGTTCCACAGAAACCGCTCATGCCGGAGATGTGATTGGTATTCATAACCATGGCGGGATTGGAATTGGCGACACTTTTACTCAAGGGGAGAAGCTTAACTTTCAGGGTATACCAAATGTTGCACCTGAACTTTTTAGGCGTGCACAACTCAAAGACCCACTCAAAGCAAAAGCACTTCAAAAAGGCCTTGATCAACTCTCTGAGGAAGGTGCAACACAAGTATTTAGGCCGATTTCGAATAATTCTCAAATTTTAGGTGCTGTTGGCGTTTTGCAGTTCGATGTGGTCGCTCATCGGCTTAAATATGAGTACGGTGTCGACTGTCAATTTGAAGCAATCAATGTGGCTACAGCACGATGGGTTAGCGGACCTGATAAAGATATTGAAAAACTTAAAATAAAAGCAGGCAACAATATCGCTATAGATAGTGCAGGAATGCTGTCTTATCTAGCACCCAGCATGGTTAACCTTCAACTAACAATCGAGCGCCTCCCAAACTTAACTTTTAATGCTACCAGAGAGCATTAACTAGTCTTCAACCAACGGCTTAACTACTTCAGCAATATCTTTCTTGTTTAAGTAACCCACCTCTGTGCCTCTGGAATCTTGAACCACTGCACATTCAGCATTCGAACGCAATATTTCGCACAAAACATTATCAATCGAGTCTTCTTCTTTGACCATAATTTTGACTGCACCGTTATCTGGTTTTTCATCATTCATCACTGACTTGGCATGGAGTACATGGGAACGGTTTACTTTTTTAACAAAATCTCTCACATAGTCATCCGCAGGAGTCATAAGGATATCCTGAGAGGTTCCATGCTGCACCAATGCTCCGCCATTAAGAATGGCAATTCGATCACCAATCTTAAGTGCTTCATCTAAATCATGTGTAATAAATATAATGGTTTTATGGAGTTCTGTTTGAAGCTCCAAAAGTAGATCTTGCATATCACTTCGAATAAGAGGGTCAAGCGCACTAAATGCCTCATCCATCATTAAGATTTCTGTGTCACAAGTTAATGCCCTTGCCAATCCAACACGCTGCTGCATGCCGCCTGATAACTGTGAAGGATAGCGGTCTTCGTAACCAGTAAGACCTACACGATCGATCCATTTTTTTGCCCTCTGGACAGCTTCATCACCCTTTACTCCTTGTAAATGAATTCCAAGGCATATGTTATCCGTCACCGTTTTATGGGGCAACAAAGCAAAGCTCTGAAAAACCATAGCCGTTTTTTGTTGCCTAAAGAGACGTAGTTTTTCTATTGGCATCTGAATAACGTCCTCACCACCAATCATTATTGAACCAGTAGTAGGTTCAATAAGTCGATTAATGTGGCGAATTAGTGTGGACTTTCCAGAACCTGAAAGACCCATAATAACTTCAATATTCTTGTTTGCAAGGTCAAGATTTATATTACTCAAACCCAACACATGTTGGTGCTCTTTAAGGAGGTCATCCTTACTCATACCGTTATCAACATGCTTCAAAACGGACTTCGCCTTGGGTCCAAAAATCTTCGTCAAGTTTGAAATTTTGATTTTTATATCTTGACTCATAATACATCTCCAGAACGATGTTTTTGAATCCGGGTGCCAAACGCCTGAGAAACCCTGTCAAATATAATTGCCAAGGCAACAATAGCCAAACCATATAGCATACCCATCGATAAATATTGATTTTGAACAGCCTGCAATACTGGCAGTCCAAGGCCTGCCACTCCAATCATCGAGGCAATAACAACCATGGCTAATGCCATCATAATGGTCTGGTTAACTCCAGCAAAGATATTGGGTAGTGCAAGCGGAATTTGTACCATAAACAATCGCTGCCTGTAGGTAGCACCAAACGCATCTGCAGCCTCCATAGCTTCCTTATCTACCAAGCGTATACCCAAATTTGTCAAGCGCACACTAGGTGGCATAGCATAGATACACACCGCAATTAATCCGGGTACCTTACCGATTCCTAGCATCATAACAACAGGAATTAGGTATACAAAAGGCGGAATTGTCTGCATGATATCAAGTATAGGTGTAATCATTGATTGTGCTCTATCTGACCTTGACATCCATATTCCCAATGGTATTCCAAGCGCTAAGCACAGGATTGTTGCCGCTGAAATCATAGTTACCGTGGAGATCATAGGATCCCACATATCAAGGAATCCAATTGCAAAGAATGCAAACATAACACCTATAGAGAGTTTAATACTTCTAGAGCCTAGCCAAGCAAGAACGCCTGCAACAGCTAAAAAAATTGGCCAAGGCGTCGCTAATAATAATTTTTCAATGACAACTAGAAAGGTCAGCAATGGATCAAAAAATGATTCAATATTGTTTCCAAACTGTCTTGTGAAGTCCTTAAATGCTGCGTCAACACAGTTACGTGAACTCATCATCACATCGCCAGGTATTGATATCACATTATTAACAAACAAAGAAAAATCTGAAGTGCTTACTGAGTCACTTACTCTTGTGACCAATGAACTAAAGTGTTACACTTGAGAAGCAGGGTCAACTGAGCGAATCGATTCAATACTAGCTTCTATATTATTAGTTAAACCTTCTATAGTTTCAGCTAAGGCCTCAGGGTCAGTTGAACGAATGGATTGATACTGCCTATCAAGTCTTTCAACTGTCTTATCAAGCTTAGCCATTGCTCTGACTTTTATATCACCATAGTTTCCTGCTTCATACTGTCCAGCTAATTCGATTACTTTTATACTTAGCTCATTTGTTTTATTAACTAGTGGCATTAATACGTTTTCAACTGTACTAACATCACTCCTTAAAGAAGCTTCTTTGACCGCTCTAGAGAGAGCTTCGGGATCATTTACTAAAGGCATTAAGTTTGATATAACCTCGTTACTATCAAACATGTCTTGTACTTTCGCATGGGTCGCGATACTCAACTCATCCAAACTGAAAATCATGTCTTTAGAGCCAGAAAAACTCTTATACGTCGAAGCTAAAGAATTTATCTGATCCCTTGTTTGAGAAATTTGCTCAATATGGGACTGAACTTCGATATTCGAATTAAGGTAGTCGACCTGACCTATAAGTTCTCGAAGTTTCTCGTCTATTGAGCCTATCTGTGAACCTATATCACTCATAACCGATGGGCTATAGGTGTCTGCCTTATCAGAGTATTGTTGCGCAACCAATTTAACTTTATTAACCATTTCGCTGTCATTATCGTTACTAATTAGATAGCGTGAGTTTTCCTCTATATCTTTTAGAAAGGATTGTAATTCATTAAATATTGACATAACTTAATTAGATAGATTTATCGAATCCACCCTATTTACGAGATCTGCAACAGAATTACTATAAGCCTCATATTGAGTGGTTGCGTTAGAGCTGAACTGATTTCCAAGTTCCTGAGTTTTATTTTCTAGGGCTTGAGACAATAATTGAACTTTTTCAAGTAATTCTTCAGAACTATTTACCTCAATTAAAGGATTTGATTCATCTGATAAATCCTTTAAAGTTTGAGCTTTAGCACTAGCTCGATCTGCAAGTTTAGTATAGTTATCAGTGATTTTGACTAGCTGGGTATAATCTGTCGCACTTAGAGCTTGTGACGTTAAGTCATCTGCCCTTTTAATCATGGCTTGAATGAAATTTAGGTCTTTATTGACAATTCTTAGCTCACCAATTTCAGCCGCTGTTGGAAGGCAATCTAATATGCTTTGTTGAGGTATCGGCCTAGCTGCCATTTATCACTCCAAAAAAAAATTGCCCGTAACCATAAAATCTACGGGCAATTATCAGTACTTATTTTTCTACTTTTCTGTCTTAAAAAGACTATTACACAGTGGCATC
>ERZ724564.3-NODE-3-length-23230-cov-6.208717_pt1 | contig 23230 bp, 24 predicted proteins | sample MGYA00375858_ERZ724564 | MGnify/ENA primary metagenome ERZ724564 (study PRJEB28725, sample SAMN03264856) | marine sediment metagenome | biome: marine pelagic biome; feature: marine oligotrophic desert; material: ocean water | place: Pacific Ocean:North Pacific... | reverse complement strand
TTACTAATGTCAGTTTCGCTTGATCTTTTTGACAAAGGTGGAATTGATAATGAAATTATTATGTCACAAATCTTATTTGCTGCATGGTTAGGTTTTCTTATTACATTTTTGAATTTATTACCTGCATGGCAATTAGATGGAGGTCATATGGCAAGAGCTCTTTTTGGAAAAAAATGGCATCAGATTGCTACATATGCAAGTATGGGCGTTCTTGCTCTTTTAGGCTACTGGTTTATGGCATTGTTTATTTTAATACTGAGTACAAGAAGTCGCGATGCAAAACCACTTGATGATATTTCTCCTCTGACTAAAAACAGGAAAAAGTTGATTGTTGTTATTGTAATTCTTTGAATTTTATGTGCGCCGCTACCATCAGGAATCCTGCCTTAAAATAGTACGAGCGCCATCAGAGATAACTTCTACTTTTTGTTTCTGACCTTGGTTTTTTAACACATAATCCATCGCTTGTTTGATTCCATTAAATGATATCATGTTTAGTTTTTTTGTATAATGTGTTGGTAGTATAGATAATAAACCAAGTTGAAATTTCTTTTGAATTTCAGCAATGTATAGAAGATTTTCCATACCATCTATATATTGAGAAGGTTTTTTCAAACGATCCATATCCATTCTACCATCTATGAAACTTTGAATTCCATCTGAACCAATACCAAGTTTGCATTCTGCTAACAAAATGGCAAAACCATCATTCTTTACTGCGTCTGAGCAGTTCCACAATGATGACAAGGATTTGCTTAATGTGTTGTTACTGGACTCCTTTCCAGTGCTTATTATCATAGTTTTGTGTTTTCCAATATCTTTTGTTCCATTGGTTCCAAATGATTTTGATATGGAAGATGTAGATGATGGGTGTCCTACAGATAAATCATACATGCCATTTGAATTTGCAATGATCTCAATTGCAAGTATATCAAATTTTTCAGAAAATTTTTTCGCAATTTGAAAATTTTCTACATCTTGACCTGGTGAAGGCAAGTCACCTTTTCTTTTTTCATATGCTGAAAGCATTAATTCGGTACCAAATTTTTTTAATAATCTTGTGGATATGGTTTCGTAACCAAACAATCCATCAAATTCCATTTCACCAATAAAAACTAATTTTGAGTTGGAATCTTCTACATTAGAAAATTCAGATATAGAATTATGTTCTGGAAGATAGTTTTTTACGATATTCATTATTTTTCTATCTGCCAAAATTGGTGGTTTAGGGATTGATTTTTGCTCATATCTTTCAAATAGAATTGATAGTGTTTTTCTTACTGATTCTGATGTGTTAAGAACTACAAATTCTGTTGGTTTTGAAATATCTAATGATCCTAGTTTTGACTCAATTTCAGAATCTGAGAGAGTTTTACCCCCTACATCGATTTTTTCTTCAAGATTTTCTGCTTTTATATCTAAGACAACATCAGTTGGACCATAATTTAACCATATTTCGGGCATAATTTAGTGAAAACACAAACCAAAATAAATCCAGTTAAGTTAGATTTTGTATGGAGTTTGTAAAAGAGTTTGCAATATTTTTGCACAAAAATGACATAATTAAATTTGGAGATTTTACGCTTACTAGTGGGAAAAATAGTTCATACTATATTGATCTTAGGCTAGTGCCTAGTTATCCTCATCAATTTAGAAAAATGGTAAAAAATCTTCAAAATTTGATCATTGAAAAAACAGGTCTGGATAATTTTGATAGCTTGGCTTCTGTTCCAACAGGAGGTCTTGTAGTCGCATCTGCACTTGCAATTGAAGTTGTTAAGCCACTAATCTATGTTCGAAATAAACCCAAGGAACATGGCACCACGAAATCCATTGAGGGTAAAACATCTGCAGGAATGAAAGTGGTGATGGTGGATGATGTTGCAACTACAGGTACTTCCGTCTTAAATGGGATAAAGCAACTCAAAGAATCAGGATTATTGATTTCTGACGTGTATGTTATCATAAACAGATTAGAAGGTGCGGATAAAGCATTGGATGATACGGGTGTACAAATCCATCAACTAACTGACATATTAGAAATTACAAATGTTCTTTTTCAAGAAAAATTAGTTAGTAAAGAAATTTTTGATAAAATAAAAAATCAGGTTAACCAGAATTAAGCATTATACAACATAAGATCTTTTTCTTCTAGGAGTGCATGTATGTTATGTACAGATTTATAGACATCACTTTCCTTTTTTGCTCCAGTACAAACCAGTTTGCCAGAAGCAAACAATAGTAGTACAGTTTTTGGATCGACCATTCTATGTATAAGCCCTGGGAACTGTTCAGGTTCATACATACTGCGTGGTAACCTTCTTGCTGCATCCTGTAGGTGAATTTTTCCGCCCAAACTACCAGACGCAACTATATTTTGTACTGTAATTACTGCATCTTTTTTTATTTTGATCTTACCCTTACGAAGTTTTTGTACAACTGTACGAACAGCCTTTATCGACATAGCTTCAGACTTACCACCAGTACAAACCATTTTTCCTGAACGAAAAATCAAAGTAGCAGTTTTTGGTGACGTTAATCTAAACACTAAACCTGGAAATTGGTCAGGATGCCATTCTGTGTCTGGAAATTTTTTAGTAACATCGGCAAGATCTATTGCTTGATCAACTGATGCAGAAGCTACAACGTTCTCAATGCTTACTATTGGTTTTGTCTCAGTCACAGTGAGGCTATTTAAACTCGTCTTATATACTACGCTAAAATTTTATCCGGTTGAAATTATACAAATTGAATTTTTGGCAGCTCAGACAAATGCCTTCACATCATTTTTCAGATATAACTCTGATTCTTCATTGCAGCCAATTAAATCAACATCATGTTTGATTTAAAACTAATTGAAAGTGTGTTAAAGAAAAATTTCTAGAAGAAAATAATGGGCCTGATGGGCTTCGATCCCGTGGCTCCCCGATTATGAGTCGGGTACTCTACCAAGCTGAGTTACAGGCCCTACCCAAAATCAATTTTTCTTAGTAAAAAATGTTAGAATCTAACAATATTCATCGTAACAGCTATCCAATAACAAGTTTTGGCAAGTTACGGAGCTTTCAGCAGCGCTGATTATTTCTTGGTCATGTCCGGAAAATCCATCAATAATCTTCTTCCATGATGCTGTATGCCTAATATCGGCTTCCATATGCTCCTTGAAATATTTAGTTACATCTTCACTTGTTAGACCATAAAATTCCGCCAGACCTTCTAATTTAGTTTGACTAATTTTTGGTATTTCTTTTTCAAGTGCATACATTGCAGTTGATCCGCTTACAAATGATGACATAAGAGTATGCATCCCAGATATAGCATGATTTGTTGTATACAATCCTTCATGATTGTTTAATTCCTCATAAGAAACTCCCAACCCGCCAGCAAATCTCTCCCACAAGCTGATATGTGAAAATTCTTCTTGTTGGTTAAAATTAAATTCATCATGCAAGGATTCTGGAACATGATCCATTAGTTGTGCCATAAATATTGGAACAGCTTTTACCAATTGATAGTATTCCTTGGAATACCCTGCCAAAGATTCACGTGTTAGCTTTCCATCAGACCAAGCTTGGTAGAATGGATGTTTTAGCAAACTTCGTTCTTCTATAATGCGATCAATTTCTTGAATCAAATGATTCATGATTTTAATCCAATTTTGGTAATAAAAAAATCTTTGTAGCTACCAAAGAATTTTATGGATTAAAGTTACGAACGGTTTTATGCTCCTGTAGTGTAGTCCGGTCAAGCATTTAGGCCTTTCACGCCTGAGACTCGGGTTCGAATCCCGACGGGAGCACTCAAGTTTAATATATTTCTCATAAACATTTGAAATTGAAGTCTTTGGAAAGAAAGAATATAGAGATCAATCCATTGCTTGAAAAATACAGTACATATATTAAAAAAATCAATACTGTACTAGATTCAGAATTAGAATTATACGCAGAATCTGAATTCAAAGAACCTCTAAAATATGCATTAAATGGAGGTAAACGGATTAGACCAATCATCCTTCTTTTGGCATCAGAATGTGTGGGCGAGATTGATGATAACACTTTTGCTGCTGCTTGTGCAATTGAATTTCTACATACTGAATCAGTTATTCATGATGATATAATAGATAACGAAACTTTACGTAGACAAAAAGATCCATTTCATATAAAATATGGATATAACACCAGCGTTCTAACGGGTGATTTTGTTTTAGGATTAATTCTGAACATAGCATCGAGAATCAATAATCCAAGAGTAACAAAAAATCTTGCTACTACTGCTATGATGATGAGTGAGGGAGAAGTACTTGAAGGTAGGCTTGAGACAAGCGAGGATGTAACTTTTGATGACTATCTTAAGGTAATTGAATATAAAACTGCAACAGCTTTTGAAACTGCGTCAAGATTGGGTGCGATAATTTCAGGAGGGTCTGAAGAAGAGATTGAGTCTTTAGCAGATTATGGCAAAAATATTGGAATTGCCTACCAGATTAGAGATGATTTACTTGACTGGCAAAATGAAGACAAGTTGTTTAATCTTCTAATTAAGAAGAGCTCAGATCCTAGAAATATTTTTAATGATATGGAAGAATTGTTTAAAAAATACTCGGACAGAGCTATCTATAGCATTAGGAAAATAAAAGATTCTCAGGCTAAAGATAATTTGGAAAATTTAGTTAGATTTACTAGAACTACGGCATAAATCCTGCATTAATTGCTGGTGTAGCAAATTCCGTAAATTGTATAATAGGTTCTGGATATACACCTATAGTTACCATAAATATTATTGAAAATGCCATTATAGCTATAATTGATTTTGGTTCTTTGATTCTCTTTTCTTTTTCACCCTCAAAGTACATCTTACGTATTATCCAACCATAGTAAGCCAAAGACAGCGCGCTATTTAGAACACCTGCGACAGCAAGCCAAGGACCCCACCATACCACTGTGCCAGAATCAATTGCAGCACCAAACAACATTAACTTACTCCAAAATCCACTAAGTGGTGGAACGCCTGCTAGTGCTAGCAAGGAAATTACTAATCCTAAAGATGTTATAGGCATACGCCTTGCAAGACCTTTTAGTTTGTCAACATGTGTAATCGCTAATGCAGTTACAATTCCCGCAACTGCAATGAATGCTGCACCTTTCATTACAGCATGGTTTAGTATGTGGAACATAGATCCTTGAAGACCTAGAGTGGAAAATGGTGCAATAGATAAACCAATCAAGATGTATCCTGCATGTCCAATGCTGGAATAAGCTAACATTCGAGCCAGATTTTTTTGCATTATGGCTGCAATGTTACCAACTGTCATTGTCATTACAGCGATAATACCTAAAGCAAGTGTCCAGTCAAGACTTAGTGCAACTGTACCCATTACTATAACTCTCAAAGCAGCAGCAAAGCCAGCTTTTTTAGTACCAGCAGCAAGTAGTGTTGCAATTGTAGGTGGTGCTCCTTCGTATGTATCTGGCAGCCACATATGGAATGGAACTAGACCCATCTTGAAGCCGAATCCGGCGATAAACATACCAACAGCTAAAAGTCCAATTGGAATCAAATTCGCATCAAGAACCATAAAGCCCTGAATTACTTCACCTATGTTTGTCGAACCAGTAATACCATAAGCAAGAGATATACCATAAATTATAATTGCAGACGAAAGCGCGCCAAACAAAAAGTACTTTATCGCAGCTTCGTTAGAGATTGGATCCTTTTTCAAAAATCCTACTAGTATGTATGTTGGAATGCTCATGAGTTCCCAAGCAACAAAAAGCATTACCAGATCTGTAGCGTATGCTACAAGAACCATTCCTATGGCAGAAAGTAGAATCAGTGAAAAATAGACAGATGGATTAGCCTTGTTTTTCATATAACTGAATGAACCAACTGTAGTGAATATTGCAACAATTAGCATGGCAATTGCAAATAATGCACCAAATGCATCGTCAACCAGTACGTCCTGTGAAAAAATTGCGGCAGGTGCCACATGATCAAGCGCAAGCTGATATAGAACATAACCGATTGCGGCGAATAAAGCAATGAGAGTTGCTATACCATAAGATATCATCGAGGGTCTTTCTTTCAGCGCAATACTGACCACCGGTAAAGCAACACCCACACTACCTAGAATTACAAGAATAATTATTGGAGTTGATGTTAGATCAATCATCTCATATCACCTATATCAACAATATCAGAACTACAAACAGAAGTCCTGCTCCAAATACGTAAAGATATGATTGTGGTACACCAGTCTGGGTTCCTTGTACAACTTTAGCTCCAAACCTGACTGAACGTTCTAATCCAACATTCATGCCAGTGTCAATTGCAGTTTTCTCAAAGTATCTCCATATAGCTCTGCAAGCCCATAAAGGTGCAATAACGAAGCTCCAGTAGATCATTGCGTTAAGATACCATCTGTTTAGGATTACTTTGTGCAAAGAATAAAAGAAAATATTTGAATTGATAAACTTGGCAGGGTCTACCCAACGGCCGATATAGAAGATATATCCAAGACCAAAGCCAACTGCAAAAGCTATCAATGATGCGCCAACAGCAATTGGATTAAGTCCTGACAAGAATCCTAATGATTCAGAAAGTTCTCCATCAACATGCAGTGAATGAATACCAAATGATTCGTCAAGATATTCAGTAAATAGGTGATGAATTCCTTCTTCAGCTGAAAATCCAATTATTCCTATTCCAATTGTTAGCACTGCAAGAATTCCGTATGGAATCCACATTGATTTTGGTGCTTCATGTATATGGTGACCATCACTCTCCATCTTTTGAACATGTTTACTTTCTTTGCCAAAGAATACCATGCCAATCATTCTTGTGGTATAAAATGCTGTAATGACAGCGGTCAAAACTGCTATGATGAAAATTGGTAATGCCCACTCATTTCCTGATTCGTAGACAGCAGCAAAAATTGCATCTTTGCTCCAGAATCCTGTGGTGATAAATGGAGCTCCCATCAGTCCAAGACCTGCGGCCCACATGAACGCGTATGTCTTCCGCATCTTTTTTCGCAAACCTCCCATATCCGTCATAAACCGTGAACCAACAACGTGCAGCAACGAGCCAGCAGCCATGAATAATGAAGCCTTGAACATAGCGTGGGATATCATATGAAAGAATCCAGCAGTATATCCATCAACATATTGTTGTGATAAACCAGCAACACCAAGAGCCATCATCATGTAACCAATTTGTGAACCAGTTGAATATGCCAAAACTTTCTTGATTTCAGGATTAACCATTCCCTGAGTTGCAAGCAATAATGCAGTAATCGCACCAACCCAAGCAATAATTTCAAAGAATTGATTTGCCAGGATTCCAGCAGCTGCTAATGCAAATACAATTGGTCCAATTCTTGCAACCAAAAATACACCAGCCTTGACCATTGTTGCTGCATGAATCAATGCAGATACAGCAGTAGGACCGGTCATAGCCTCTAAAAGCCATTCGTTAAGTGGGAATTGTGCAGATTTACCCATTGCACCACCAAACAACAGTACAAAGGCGGGAACCAGTAATCCTTGAGCAGACATTTCAACTGCCCAACCAGTTTCGTTGACTAGTTCTCTTAATCCAAATGTTCCAGCAAATGCAAAGATGAGGAACATTCCAGCAAGCATCATTATGTCACCTACTTTGGTCATGATGAAAGCCTTCATTCCAGCATGTGTTGGGGAAAAGTATTCCATAACACCAAGTGCACTACGACCTTCTTGTCCAACGTGGTGTTTCTTCTTATCGCGATACCAAAAGCTAATCAAAGCATAAGATGCAAGTCCTACTCCTTCCCATCCAAAGAATAATTGAAGTAGGTTATCAGATAATACTATCAGCTGCATAGAACCGATGAAGAACATCATCCAAAACCAGAATCGAACAATGTCCCTGTCTCCTTTCATGTATCCAGTACTGTAACACATGATCAGGAATGAAATCCATCCTACAACGTTTGCCATAATTATTGAAAGAGGATCAGCTAAAACTCCAGCCTTTAAGCCAAGAGCAGAAATCCAATCAATCTGATCATGAATCTCATGCCCGTCAAGTGCCATTGGTAATAACACTGCAGCTGAAATAGCACTCATTGCAGCAAATCCAACAGCAACCCTTCCAGTTGAAATTTTTGAAAACTTTCCAACTGCAGGAATAATTAGAGCGGCAATGAACGGAAGAATCCATATCATCCATGCATAGATTGCTTCGCCTTCAGTTGCAATAACTTCTGTAGCCATTTTTTATCCTCCCAAAACCCCCTGCATGTATGGCATGATTTTTGATAAGAAAATGTCAGGATAAATTCCAAGCACGATTGTAAATCCGGCAAGTACCATCATTGGTGAAAGCATATACCAACTGCCTTCTTTTACTTTGGAAAAATTTTCGGGGAGTTTTCCAAAAAAGACTCTCTTTAACATCCAAAGCATATACGACATTGTAAGAACTGTGGCTACCAATCCAAGTGCAAACATTAAGGATCTCACATCATTTCCTTCTTCCAGTGCAGTTTCTAATACGCCGTAAAACAACATCCATTCTCCCATAAATCCGCTAGTAGGTGGTACACCCATAATTGTAAGAGCCCCAATCACTGCACATACAGCAGTTATTGGCAATTTACTTCCAAGTCCTCCAAGTTTTGAAAGGCTTCGCGTACCCACTTGTACAATTATGATACCAGCTGACATGAAGAGCAAGCCTTTACCAAGTGCGTGAGAAACATACATCATTTCTGCTCCAGCTAGACCAAGTACAGAGATGGAACCAATTCCAAATAGAAGATAGCCCATTTGGCTTATACTGGAATATGCAAAGACTCGTTTGATATCATCTTGCATTAATGCCATTGCGCCACCGTAGAACATCGTTGCCACACCCCATATGGTAAGCCAAATGGATAGATCAGCGTATGTTTGCGGTAAAAATTCAACAATTAACCTAAAGAGTGCATACGCTCCAATTCCGATCATTGCAGGGGAAAGTAAAGCACTGATGGGAGTTGGTGCAGACCCGTGAGCATATGGTAACCAGATATGAAATCCAAACGCTGCAAGTTTTACACCTAAACCAATTATGATTGCTACAGCTGCAGGAAATAGAATATCAGGTGGAATATCAGCCTCATTAATGTCAGCGAAATCAAAGCTGCCAACGCTAAGACCTATAGCTAATAATCCTAAGAGAAGAATTACTGCACCAACATGTGTCCAGAAGAAGAACATGAGCGCAATTCTAAGTCTTGGGTAATCGCCCCAGAAGCCAACCAAAAGAAATGCTGGAATTAGCATGACTTCGAAGAATATGTAAAATTCAATCAGATTTGTTGCAAGTACTGTTCCAAGCATTCCCATTGAAAAAACTAGAAACAGTGCATAATACACGCCAGACTGCCTGTTTACAAATTTTTCTAGAGATATTGACTGTAAGGTTGTTCCATCACTTTGATAGACAGGTTTTGGTGCTTGCTCTTTGAAAAAATCCTGAAATTTGTGTAGCATGTAAGGTTTGGAATATAACGCAAGTATTGTACACAGAACGTATATCATTATTGCAAACGGAGCAGCCAAACCATCAAGCAACAATCCAAATTCGCCAAAGAGTTCAGTCCAAGGATAATGTTCTTCGTATGTTCCATCAATAGATGCAGTGATAACTAGAATTGTACAGTAGAGCAACAATCCAAATGTAAACCAGGTTGCGGCAGTATGACCAACATATCTTCCAATAATATAGGCTAGAGGTGAGAGTAGGAGTGGCAGGAAGACTGCCTGAAGTAACGCATATTCCATTATCCTTTCAAGCTCCTAAAGTCAGCTACATCGATGTTCTTGTACATTCTGTATGCTACAATGATAAGTGCAAGTCCAACTGCAACTTCTGCAGCCGCTATTGCGATGGAAAATAATGCAAATGTTTGCCCACCGCTGTGTGGTAAAAATCTTGCAAATGCAACTAGATTTAGGTTGGCTGCATTTATGATAATTTCAACCGCAAATAGCATTCGAATGAAATTTCGCTTTACTGATAAACCATAAATACCAATTGCCAAAAGGGCAACAGAAACAATTACAAAATCAATCAGTTCGTTGCTCATCTTCTACTCCATCATGTCTTCGTGCCAAGACCATCGCACCAGTAATTGAACTTGATAATACAAGCGCCATAACAACAAGCGCAGGCCAATAATATGTCAGAAAGTCCTTACCAATCTCTCTGTAGTCAACCGATGGTTCCTCAGTGGTGATAGAGGAAATACCTGAATTGAATATTAGAGCTCCTAATGAGATCATTATTATCAACATAAGACCTATTCCCGCATACCTTCGTTTTGGATCCTCTTTCTTCTGAAAGATTAATTCCCTCTTTACCAGCATAATAGTAAACAAAATCAGTACAGCAATAGAACCTACATACACAGCAATCTGGAACAATGCTACAAACGGTGAATCTAACAGAATGAAAAAGCCTGCAATACCTCCTAATGTTCCCATTAAAGCTATGCCGCCATAAATTAGTGAGCGCATCTCAAGTGCTGCTATTGCAGAAACTATTGTTAAAACTGCAAATGCAAGGAAAAATGTATCAACCATGGTTAGCACCTTTTTCATCAATCTGAATTTCTACATCTTGGTCAACTTTTGGTTTTACTTGTAGCTGTGCAGGAGTATAGATTAGAGCTTCTTTGGTAAATGAAGATAGCTCATAATCATTTGTCATGTACAAAGCATAGAAAGGACATGCGTCAACACAAAGCCCGCAAAATACACACTTACCATAATCTATCTGAGGCATTATGGCCTTTTTGTTGTGTTTCCATTCTTCCTCTACTTTTGGCATAGCTATTGCTTCAGCAATATCCTCGCAAGCAATAGCACAAAGCTGGCATCCTGTACATTTGTCATGAAAAAGTATGTGGCGTCCTTTGTAGCCGGCTATACCTACACCGCTATTAGGATCATATTGATAACCATCTCCTACAAACTTTAGTTTCTGCTCAGGATATCTAAATGTAAAACGTTTAGTTGCAATATGTTTAACACCAGAATTAAGTGCCTTAATTATTCCAGATGCAGTTCCCATTACAGTATACCTCCTGGTCCTATGATGCCACCGTACACCAAAGCTAATGCAATGAAGATGTTAACAAAAGCTAGCACAATTAACTTGTACCAGCCAATTTTTAACAGCAAATCAATTCTAACACGTGGAAAAACTCCCCTTGGAAGAAGTATGAAAAAGATTACTGCAGCTGTTTTGAGAATAAACCAAATTGTTCCGTTTATCATCTCCTGTGGGAATAACGGTAAACCTGGAATATCTTTTATAACAAGAGCGTCTGGCATTATAACAATACCATCGGTGATAATCTCTGCCATTGGTTCGATTGGATAAACCCATGGACCGTTCCATCCACCTAGAAACAATACAACAAAAAGTGCTGCAAAGGCGTAAAGCTTGAGATAAGAACCTAGCTGAACAAGACCGTACATCATTCCAGATAATTCAGTTAACCAGCCTGCCACAATTTCACTTTCTGCTTCAGGCAGATCAAATGGAATCCTTTCAAGTTCAGCAAGTATACAAATGAAAAATACAATTGCCCCAATCGGCATGAAGATGATCCATGGAAAATTGACTTGGCTCTCAACAATCTCAGATAAATTAAGAGTTCCCGTTAGCATTACAATTCCCAAAAGTGAGAGAATTAATGGAATTTCAAATGAAACCATTTGGTAAAGGGCCCTAATGCCTCCGATAAACGGGAATTTGCTATTAGAAGACCATCCTGCTAAAATGGTGATTATTGGGAAAAATCCTATTACAGCAAATACAGCTAACAAGCCCAAATCAATGTCAGCTACTACCCATCCAGGTGCAACAGGTATCAGAGCAACAAATGCGCCTGCGGTTGCGGCAAACAGAACAGGGACTGCCCAGAAAAGTGGTTTGTCAGCTTTTGCTGGAATTATTATTTCCTTGGAAATTAATTTTAAACCATCGCCCATTAGTTGTAGGATGCCCTCAACTTTTCCACAGTAAAATGGTCCTACTCTTAGCTGTAGTTTTGCCAACATCTTTCTTTCGACAAATATAACCGCAGCTGCAATCAAGGCTGCAAATCCAAATCCAGGAAATGCCACAACTTTGAAAAGATCAGTTTGCATGAAATTTTTTACAAGTGGTAATGCTCTTTCTGGATGCGTCATGGCATCAAATACCCTAAATGGATTCCAAATTTCTCCATCAATTACGGGAAAATCTATGTAGATCAGAACTATCTGAACTACTGGAATGCCAATCAAAGTAAGTAGTACAATAATCCAAAATATATTGTCGGTAATACCTTTTACAAGATAACCAAGTCTAAACTTGGGTGCAATTACTGACATTTACCTATCTGCCTCCACTGGCCAATAGTTTAAACTCCAGTAAACAGCTGGCATATTTCCAAGCTTTTCGCCCGTAAGTAGATGTGGCATAGCAATCAAATTTCTAAATGAAGGAACGCTGATCTTTAGTCGGTACGGTTGTGGCAAGCCACGTGAAACAATGTGCATTCCAAGTGAACCTCTGCCTGATTCAACCCTACGATAAACCTCAGTGTCTCCGCCCTTTGGCTTTGGTTTTAGTTTTACTCTGACAGAACCAGACTTTGGCATCTTTTTCAGTGCATCCCTAATTATTCTACAACTTTCAAACATGTCAAGCCAAGGAATTTTAGAACGAGCATAAGAGTCACCTGCTTTTAGAACATTAGTTTGAAAATCCATTTCTTCGTAAACATCATATGGTTCCTTCTTTCTAATGTCAAAGTCCACACCGCTTGCACGCAAAACAGAACCAGTTGTACCAAGTTTAATGGCATCTTCACGTGATAAAACACCTGTATCCTTAGTTCTTGAAATTAGAATTGGATTGTCGTAAAAAACATCAGCATATTCTTTAAGCCTTTTCTCAAAATAGTTTACTTGTCTCAAACATACATCCTCAAAGTTGGGAGGAACATCATTTCTGACTCCACCAGGAACAAAGTACGCATGGGTAACACGTGCTCCCGTCATCTTATCTAATAGGTCTATCAATAGTTCACGATCCCCAACAGGCCACATGAACATTGTAGAATGACCAAGGAAAATACCATAGATGGCAAGCCAATATTCTATATACACACATCGGTTGAGTTCAGCAGCGATTACTCTAAGATACTTAGCTCGTTCTGGAACCTCTAATCCAAGTAATTCTTCAACCCCAAGACAGTATGGATATAAAATATTGCATGAATCATGAATAACCGGTCTTTCCAGATGAGGAATGTTTGTTATATAATTTCTATATTCAGCCATCTTTTCTTCTCCCCTATGTACATAACCAGGATCTGGATCAGTGTGAACAATATAATCACCATCAACTTTGATGATGATTCGCATGTGACCGGAACCCGGATGTTGAGGACCAACATTAAGAGTCATTATTCGATCATCAACTTTTTCTATCTGAAGACCCGGAAGAATTTCTTTATCCTTTGGATATACTTGGTTGCTCATTTTTATCTACCCTTAATTCTAAAGTCTTTTCTGAGTGGTGGCATGTCTGCCCAATCTTCTGGTAATAATAACCGTCTATTATCAGGATGACCATCAAAATAAACTCCTAACATTTCAAAACATTCTCTTTCATGAAATGAAACACTTGGAAAAACATCGCGTAAACTTGGTAGTTTTGTGCTATCGTTACCAGGACGTGGGTTGTCTTCACGTGGTGTTCGTGTAGCTAAAGCAAGAATTTTTTTATCAAGTGATGTATCAGTGTAGGAACCCAAGTGATACACAACTTCAATTTGTTTGTCTTCTGGATAATCAACTCCACTTACTGACTCTGCATGATCAAAATTAAGTTCGTCACGAATAAAAGATGCAACATCAATAATATCTTCCTTTTTTACATTTACACGAATTCTGTCTGGTTTTACATATGCAATTTCAACGTTTGAAAACTTTTTTGAGATTGAATCAGATAACGATTTATCGAGATCGGAAGCAACTGACGAGTCATCAGTCTTCGCAATCTCTGTGCTGTCGGTAGAACTCATTTTAGTCACTTACCGTGGTTTCATCCGTTTAATTTTCTCTTGAAGTAACATGCATCCTTGAATCAGAGTTTCGGGTCTTGGAGGACATCCAGGTACGTAAACATCTACAGGTAATATGCCATCTATTCCAGGCAATACATTGTATGAATCAAAATATAATCCTCCAGTGATAGCACATGCACCCATTGCAATAACATATTTTGGTTCAGGCATTTGATCATATACCAAACGAAGCCTTGGTGCCATCTTTCTGGTAATTGTGCCTTGTACAACCACAAGATCACATTGTCTTAAACTTCCAAAAGCCTCTATAATACCAAATCGTTCCACATCATATCTTGGACCTGATGCTGCGCCAAACTCCACACTACAACATGCAGTCTCAATGTGAACAGGCCACAAAGACCATAAACGTCCCCAGTTGATGGCCATTCCCAATGGCTTATCAACCGCTTTGTAAAGTATATCGCCTAATTTTCCAATAAAGACATTAGCGTTGTGAGAATTAATTTGATCTACTATGGTTAATCCCTTGGACTGTTTTGATGTTACAAGATCGTCTACCATATGTTCTTCCTCTTTGTTTGATAAAGTGCAAATGCCATTGCGGCGAACATTATTCCTAAGAAGGCAAGTATTGGGAGTGTAGCTTCTTTTGGTAGATCTAATAATGTGCTACCCCATGCGTACAAGAAGATAGCCATTACATCGAATATAACAAACATTAGGATGTAGGCATAATATTGCATCATAAAGTGAGTACGTCCTGCCCCTGAAGGAACTTGACCACATTCCATGGGCAAGAATTTGACTGGGTTACTTTTTGTACGTGGTGAAATCATTCTAGATATAACAAGAGCTGGGGCTAAAGCTAGCACTGCAAAGCCAAACATGAATAATACATTGCTATAACCTGCAACGGTTTCGCCTACCAAAGTAGCTTGAGTCTCGTTGGAGAATATAAAAATCTATTTAGATTATTAACGATCCAAAAATGTCAATTCAGTCCATGTTTCTTATAATTGATATAGTATACTTTGGGAATTAATTTATGGTCTTAAATGTTGGAGATTCTGCCCCAGACTTTGAGCTTGCAGATACTGATCTGAAAATGCGGAAGTTGAGTGAGTTTTTGGATAAAAAAGTAGTTTTGTCATTTATTGTAGCTGCTAGTTCTCCAGTTTGTGAGACCGAACTGTGTACTTTTAGAGACTCGTGGAATGATATTTCAAATCTTGGTGCACATGTTGTTGCAATTAGTAATGATGGTCCATTTGCAAACAAGGCATTTGCTGAGAAAAACAACTTTGACTTTCCAATACTTGGTGATTACAATAGCAAAACGATAAAAGATTATGATATTTTAGTGCCAGACCTTTTGCATCTAAAGGACTATAATTTTGCAAAACGCTCTGTATTCATCATTGATAAAAATGGAATCATATTATACAAATGGATTTCAGAGGATCCATTAAAGGAACCAAACTATCAAGAGATTATTGATTTTCTCAAAAAAGGAAATTAGTTTTATTCAATTTCAGCCAAGATATCATTTTTGTTAACGGAGTTTCCTTCTTTTGTTTTTAGAATTTTTATTTCACCGTCTTTATGTGATTTGACAGATACTTGCATCTTCATTGATTCCAAAACACACACAACATCACCCTTTTTGACTTTATCACCAACCTTGACTTCTATAGAAACAACTTTTCCAGGAATTTGGCTTCTCAGGCTTTTCTGCGCAGAACCAACATCAGCCCCGCCTGAACTCTTGTAAACAATCTTATCAAATTTGGAATTCTTGTTAATTGTTAGTGGTACTCCATCTAGAACGATCTTCATTTCTCCAGTTTGATTTTCGAGATAGTTTACGTTGTGATAGTGATTATCCAACACGAATTCCATTCCACGAGAATTAATATCAAGAATTTGGATGTGATGTTCTTTATCCTGAATCTTAATTAGATACTCATTATTTGAAATCTTACTAACAATCTCTCCATTGAAAGTTTCTTCTATATCTTCAAGTTTGAATTCCATTTCTTATCTATCCATTCGGCTTTTCCACCGTGGGTTTGTAACAGTTGATGATTTTACTCTGCTTTGGTAAAATGTTGAATGCATTACAGCTGCGGCAATTGCTGCAAGTTGTTTATCTTTTCTTTGGTTTTTTAGATCTTCTTTTAGTCTATCTATAATCCCAAATCTTTTCAAAAAGTCAGTTGATAACTGACCATTTTTGTATTCATCTGTTTTCAAAATTGTTTTGTAAAGTGGAATTGATGTTTCAACACCTTGAATGTAAAAATCATTCAATGCATTTAGCATTCTTAATCTTGATTCCTCAAATGTTTGTCCCCAAGTACAGAGTTTTGCCATCAAAGAATCATAGAATGAAGATACAGTACATCCAGGATACAAGTATGTGTCACATCTAACACTTGGTCCTGAAGGAATTGTAACGTTTGGAACAGGACCAGTTGATGGCGCAAAATCTAAGAATGTATCTTCTGCATTAATTCTACATTCAATAGCATACCCATTCATCTTAAGATCACTTTGTTTGAATGGTAATGGTTCTCCATTTGCAATATCTAGTTGAAGTTTAACAAAGTCTAATCCTGATACCATTTCAGAGATTGGGTGTTCTACCTGCAATCTTGCATTAATTTCTATGAAATAAAATTCCCCATTGTCTGCTCTTAGAAATTCTGCAGTACCTAAGTTAGTATAATCAACAGCTTCTGCTGCTTTGACAACTAATTCACCGATTTCTTCTCTTTTGGCTTCATCGACTGCAGGAGATGGGGTTTGTTCAATTAGTTTTTGATTTCGTCTTTGAATGGAGCATTCTCTCTCAAAGAGATGTACTGCATTACCATGATGATCTCTACACATTTGATATTCAATATGTCTTGTTTTTTCTAGGAATTTTTCAACAATGATTGCAGATTTTCCTACTGCCGCAATTGACTCTGCTGTAACTGTTTCATATCCATCTTGTAATTCTTGATCAGTATTTACAATTCTAATTCCACGACCACCACCACCATAAACAGATTTTAGCATTACAGGATAGCCAATTTCATTTGCAATTTTTTCTGCCTCATCAGCATCTTTTACTAAACCTGGGCTTCCAGGCACGGTTGGAACTTTTGCTTTGAGCATTGCTGCTTTACAACGCATCTTATCTCCACAAAGATTCATTGAATCTGCAGAAGGTCCGATAAAGTTGATTTTGTTCTTTTCACATAATCGTGCAAAGTCATCATTTTCTGAAAGGAATCCATATCCAGGATGAACAGCATCGGTACCAGAAGATAACATGACTTCAAGAATTTTTTCTTGATTAAGATAGCTTTTAGCAGGCGCAGCCTCGCCTATATGATATGATTCTGTGGCCTTTTTTACATGAAGAGAGTTTCTATCCTCGTCAGAATATACAGCTACTGTCTTTATGCCAAGTGCTTTGCACGTCTTAATGACACGTAATGCTATTTCTCCACGATTAGCAATTAGTACCTTACTTATCATCTAAATCACAGATTCATGTTTCCATGTTTTCGAGGTAATTGCCTGTCTCGTTTATTGGAAAGCATTTCAAGGGCTTTGATAACCATAGGTCTAGTTTCAGCAGGATCAATAACTGTATCAACTGTTCCATTAGATGCAGCAACATATGGATTTGCAAATTTCTCAGTAAACTCATCTACCAATTGTTTTTTTAATGCTTCAGGATCCTTTGAACTAGCAAGTTCCTTCCTGTTCATAATCTTAACAGCTGCCTCAGAACCAAGAACCGCAATTCGTGCAGTTGGCCACGCATAATTAATGTCTGTTCTCAGATTCTTACTGCCCATCGCAATGTAAGCTCCACCATATGCTTTTCCAATCACAATAGTGATCTTTGGAACTGTTGCTTCAGAATAAGCGTACAAAAGTTTGCTGCCATGACGAATAATTCCATTATGTTCTTGATTTGTTCCAGGCATATACCCAGGAGTGTCAACCAATGTAAGAATTGGAATGTGATAACAATCACAAAATCGAATGAAACGTGATGCCTTGTTAGAGGAATCGATATCAAGCGCACCGGCAAGGAATAACGGTTGACTTGCAACTATTCCGATCGTTTTTCCATTCATCCTAGCAAAACCTACAATAATGTTCTGGGCAAACAATTCATGAACCTCAAAAAAGTTATGATTGTCAACTATTGAATGAATAATCTCTTTCATATCATAAGGCTTCAATGAATCTTCAGGTATCATGCTGATTAGGTTGTGATCCAGACGGTTTGGATCGTCATCGTTTGATACGATTGAAGGTTCTTCGGTGTTATTTTGTGGAATGTATGAAAGTAATGTTTTGATATAATCCATGCATTCATACTCATTTTGTGCAACAAAATGAGCAACACCACTTTTGGTACCATGCGTCATAGCTCCACCAAGTTCGTCAAATGAAACTTCTTCACCAAGTACAGTCTTTACAACGTCAGGTCCTGTGACAAACATAGTTGCCAATTTATCTACCATTATAACAAAATCAGTCATTGCTGGAGAATATACTGCACCGCCAGCAGAAGGTCCAATACTAGCAGTGATTTGCGGAACTACACCTGACGCCAATTGGTTATGATAAAAAATATCACCGAATCCATCAAGACTTTGTATTCCTTCCTGAATTCTGGCACCGCCTGAATCCATTATTCCAATAATTGGACATCCATTACGTACAGCATGATCCATTAATTTGGTAATTTTTTTTGCGCCCATTTTGCTTAGAGTTCCTCCTAAAACCGTAAAATCATAAGCAAAAACGTAGACTTGTCTGCCGTTAATCACTCCATATCCGCCAATTATACCATCACCAAAGAACTTCTTTTTTTGCATATCATATTGATGGTAATGATGTGTTGTTAATGCATCAATTTCTACAAAACTTCCCTCATCAAGTAATAGATTAACTCGTTCTCTTGCCGTGAGTTTTCCCTTCTCATGTTGTTTGGAAATACGATCCTGACCACCTGCCTGATCAGCAATCTTCCTTTTTTTTAAAAATTCATCAATTTTATCAGAATGCATGATAACAAAATTATCTAATTCTGGTCAAATTTTAATATTTAGCACAGGAAATTTTTCGGCTACCGCCTTTTTGTATGAAATAAATGGATCTTCTAATTGTTCACATTTTTTACATATACACAATGGCGATACAGATTGAGGACTGCAATCTTCAATAAATTCACAATTTGGACACCCGACTGAGCCGCCACAAATAATGCACTTAAGATCTTCATTTTCTTTCTTTCTTGAACAATCATGAATAGAACCGTCTTTTTCCACAGGTCTATCCCCTTTCTTATACGGTTTTTTCCAAATTAGTGGTTTATTACAGATTCTACATGAAGGCATCCTTTTCTCTCCTCATTTAATTAAAGCAATCTCCTTCTCTACAATCTCTTCTAAGGATTCATCAAATTCCAAATCTATTTTTTTATTTTTAATACAATAGAGTAAGAATGGAAAATAAAGAGTTGAAAAAGTGCTTTTTGAAACATGCATCGTTTTTGCCAGAGAGCCAATAATGGATTTTATTTTTGTGCCATCCCACCTGAGCCTGTTAAGAAGTGGCCATGAAAGATTATACTTTGAATAGCGAATAGGAATATTTTTTTTATACAATCCCAAAAGGATGGCATCTAGGTATCGTAATAGACGCCATTGTTGTGTTTTCATAATTTTCCCATATAACATATCAGCTTCAGAAATTACCTGTAAAAAATTTTGCGTGTCGTCCACAGAAATCTTGCTTGTTATAATACTAGAATAAAATGCATTAATTTTTTCTCTTGGGTTTATTCTGAGAGAATACAGAACAGATCTAGCTTCATCGATCGAGTTTGCTTTGTAAAACGCATTGACCCCTTCTTCAACATCCAATGTTTCAAAGGATTTTTCAGTGGGTGGATCAAAACCAGTAACTCTTGCCTGTGTGAAATTAATCATGGAGCGGATATCACCTCTTGATTTTGTAACAAGTTTTGCTAAAGAATCAGAGTCAATTTTTACTCCCTCAAGTTGCAGTATTCTATTGAGGTGAAGCCGCAACAGTTTTGGCGATAATGGTTTCAGCTCTATTGTTTTCACAACTTTTTTGATGCTTTTCATCTTGTCTGATGAATCTGTGTTTGCGGCAAGAACTATTGGTACAGTAGGCTCCTTCAAGATCTTGATTATAGCCTCACCACCACCATAATCTGCTCTTCCATGTACACCATCTACCTCATCGATGAAAATCATTGGAGTTCCTAAGACAGTTTGATTTCCCAAAACTGGGCTCAGAATCTCATTAATGTTTTTTTTATTTCTTACATCACTTGCATTAAGACTGATAAGATCGTAACCAAATTGTTTTGCAGCAAGATTAGCTAGGGTTGTTTTACCAATACCTGGTGGACCAACTAGCAGAATTGGTTTTGTTCCCTTTTTCCAATTTGTAAACCATTCCACAAATAATTTCCTAGACTCTTCATTACCAATTAAATCAAGAAAGTTATTTGGACGGTATTTTTCTGACCACATCATTAAAAATCACTTTGGTAATTTAGTCGCAAGATCTGACCAGATGTTTTCCTTTTGCAGTCTCTTAAACCAAAATTCATTATAATGCTCCACGGTTAAAAATAAAAATTCCAAAAATGGTCTGTGAGAGAAGTTTTCAGGCAAAAGTTCAAGTGCTTTGCTTGACTCACTCTGATACGTTTGGCTTCTTTCCATAGTTAGTTCAAATCCCTTTTTGACATCATTTGTAGATAGACTGTAATACAATGGCCATGATGGAATTTTTACAGCCCTATCTCTAATAGAGTCTTCAATCTCATTTCCACATCCAACTGACTCAGAAGCTTTGCCCATTCCTATTCGAAAGATTTCTCCTAGTGGCTCTCGTGAAAGTGCCATGTTAGAACCGGCTGTGCCCATAACAGAACGATATTTTTTATAACTCTCGTCAAGTTCTTTGTCGGTAATTGCCGTGGGATTTTGTTTTAATTTAGTATCAAGATATTGGCCAACTCTAGCATCCTTGAATCCATTTTCAAATTGTTTTAAAACTTCCTCTCCACCTTTTGCAATTTTCTCTCTAGCTATCTTTAGTATGTATGGGTTCATCAACTTGTAATCATCCAGATAATCCAAGTCTTCATCTTTGTCAACAATTCTGTCCATAGGCTCACTGAGATCAATTGCTATAATGTGCCCATCAACAATATCTTCTCTGAGTTCCGAATTTTTATCCTGAAAATATTCCGTTGATGCATCAAACAGTGCATTAAACACAGGAAAAGTCATTTTCACAAAATTAGAATTTAGAATTCTTAAAACCCTATCATTTAGAATATCGAAGCTTTCAAGCTTTGACTTGATTGGATCAATTTGTGATGATTCTAAAATAATTTCGGTTGAGCCCACTTCCTCTCCAAATTTCTGCTGCGTAACATTAGGAGATGAATCAGATTTGATCTGTTGTAATAAAGCATTTGTAAATCGCGTTGCAAATTCAGGAAACTTTGTCTCATATTCTTCCTTGTACTGTTTGAATTGTCTATATCCCTTAGACTTGAATAAGCCCTGTTTGATTATCTTCTTTCCTGATTTTGTTCCCATTAAGGAATTCTTACTGGTAACAGATTCATCTTTTCCGCTCACAGAGTAATCTTTACAAATTGATATTTATGCCTTCAAAAAATTTTCACTTAAATTATGTTCTGATTGAAATTATCTATGGATACAATTGAAATTCTTCGTACTGTTTCAAAACTTGTTTATGAAAATGTCAAAGATCTAGCCGGAACTGCAGAAGCGGCATCAGGAGATTTTGGGAGAGGAGCAGGAGGAGATATTTCAAGAAACATAGACATGATTGCAGAAAAGACTGTAATTGACTACTTAAAGGAAATAAATTTTGATTGTGTAATACTTGGTGAAGAATGTGGCAGAGTTGAGTTATCATCAAATCCAAAGGGCTTCATAATAATGGATGCGATAGATGGTTCAGCAAATGCTGTAAGAGGAATGCCATTTTTTTGTTGTTCGCTAGCATTTTCAACGGAAGAAAAACTTAGCTCGGTGACAGATGCTGTAGTTACAAATCTTTCAACGGGAGATCTTTACTCTGCTTCAAAGGATAAAGGTGCTTTCAAAAATGACAAGCAAATTTCTGTACATAAAGAAAAACCATTATACAAAATTGTTGGAATTAATAGTTCTGGCTCATCACCAGAATTAATGAATAGACTTACACCGATTTTTGAAAAACACCACCATATTAGACATATGGGTGCAAATGCCCTAGAGATGGCTATGCTCGCAGAAGGTCTAATTGATATTTTTATTGATCTACGAAAAAAAATAAGAATTCAGGATCTAGCTGGAGGATATCTTTTGATTAAAGAGGCTGGCGGTTTAATTCTAGATGAAAATTTGCAGCCACTTGACTCTGATCTCAGCTATGATACACGGTTATCTTTTGTTGCTGCAGCAAACAAAAACATTCTAGATGAAATTTTTTCATTAATAAAATAATGGCGCCCTCGGCGGGATTTGAACACGCGTCTCAGCCGTGACAGGGCCGAATTCTAGACCGGGCTATACTACAAGGGCTCAATTAATCGGTAAAAGCTTTCAATTTTAAAGTTTCCAGTTTTTAATGAAATCTGCAAAGACTAAATTATACAGTTTATGGTATCTTGCTCGGGGTCTATAGCGCAGCCAGGTAGCGCACCGGACTTTTAATCCGGCTGTCGTGGGTTCGAATCCCACTAGACCCGCCTTTTAATCCTAATGTGTACACGTGCAAGGAACCATCTCTGTGTTAAATGAACAATCATCTGGTCCGTCAGTTTTCATATTGATTGGTATCTGTTTCATGCACTCTGAATGTCTTCCTTTTTTACAAAACCAACACATTCCCTGCTCTGAATCATTTAACGAGTTTGACTCCATATTTATCCCTAACTTGATTTAGTCAAAAACTTAGATGTAGCGCAGCCAAAGAGCACATTTCTGATCTTGACCCATCACAATATCCATCAACGAATTTTGAAGTTTTTTTGTTATA
>ERZ724564.2-NODE-2-length-23488-cov-4.232053_pt1 | contig 23488 bp, 32 predicted proteins | sample MGYA00375858_ERZ724564 | MGnify/ENA primary metagenome ERZ724564 (study PRJEB28725, sample SAMN03264856) | marine sediment metagenome | biome: marine pelagic biome; feature: marine oligotrophic desert; material: ocean water | place: Pacific Ocean:North Pacific... | reverse complement strand
CCTCAACACCCCCAATCTCTCCCCAAATTCCCATTCCTTTGTGTTCTGCTCCAACTCTTCCCCAAGTCTTAACCTCATTTCCAGTCTTGGTTTTGAATGACGCGGATATCTCCATCTTATCTTTGAATTCAATATCAATTGGTCCTGGAACCGCCTCCTCTCCGTCCCTCGTGATTACTTGTTTTTTACCTTCAACTGCTGGTTTTGGCTTTTCAATTTTAGCTATTGGTTTGGCATCTAATACTATTTGTGCCAGAGGAGTTAATTCCTCCAATTTTGTTAATGCCTGTGCTTCTGACACATTTTCTGATTTCATAAGATATTCAACCATCTTGTCAGAAAGTATGGTATTTCTAAGAAGTGTGTCAATTATCATTTTTGCAAAGTGGTCAGCCTTTTTTCTATAGTTTTGTACCCATTGAGGTGCACTAAATTTTTCAACTGGATAAATCTGATAAATGGCATCAATTACTTCACCCGTTACAATTTCAACAGTGACGCTAAGATCTACGTATTCATATCCATCAGCATCTGGATCCGGCATATTTTCTTCAATCCAATTGTAGGTTGCATATATCCTGTCAGCATATTTGTCCATCACAAACGTCTTTTTCATTCCTTCAAGAATAGACTTTATCTCAGCTGGATCCTCAAGTTTGATTGGCATTCTGTACAAACCGAGCTTGTAACCATGCATTGGGTAAATTCCCCGTTTAGCAGTTGGAGCCTGCATTGTGTATACTCGATCTTTAAGAAGCAATGACATGATTCAGGTATGGTATAAAATAGATAAAAATCTTTGTTCCTAGAATTCATGAGTAAATAATAAATTAAATTTTTAAGAAGCATTTGCAAACGGAATTGGCTTGAAAATTAACAAAATCGCCATTGTTAGTAAACTTGGCTCAAAAAAAGCTGAAAAGGCAGTAAAAGGAATAGCAACAAAGCTACTAAAACAAAAATTCAAAGTTTACACTGTTTCACCAGTACTAGTTGATGGAGCAAAAACAGTAAACTCTTTGGAAGATTTAAGGGAGATAAAACTTGATCTTGTAATAACATTTGGTGGAGACGGGACCACTCTTAGAGCGTTTAGAAATCTTGAAAATGAGACACCACTTCTAACAATAAATGTTGGTGGTAATAGAGGAATTTTTTCAGAAATAAATTTGGATGAAATTGACAACGCTATACAACACATAAAGAAAAATGATGTTTGGCTTGACAAAAGAACAAGGGTTGTTGCTTCTTGTAACGGTAAACAGTTTCAGCCTGCATTAAACGAGATATATGTTAATAGAAAAAATTTAACTAAAACTGCTGAATTTGAAATAAAATTTCAAAATGATATAGTAAAACAAAGGATGGATGGCGTTATGATTTCAACACCAAGCGGTTCAACTGGCCATTCTTTATCAATTGGTGGACCAATACTGCATGAAAGTTTGGATGTATTAATTATAACACCAGTTGCTCCAGTTCACAGACTTCCGTCCATAGTTGTTCCTGACGAAAAGGTGGAGATAAGGTGTTCACATGATTGTAATATAGCCATGGATGCTCAAGTCATCAAATCAGTTGGCTTTGGTGAGATAATAACTATAAAAAAATACAAAAAACAGGCAGTTTTTGTCAGGCTGAAAAAGAAAGGTCTGAGACAGATGACTAAGCTTGGCTTTTAGAGTTTTAGATTCTAGTGCATTTTATGCAGGAATTCCATTTAGTTCAAATGAACCAAGCTATATCACGTCTCTCATCTATAATGAAATTGAACACATCAAAAAAGATCATGATGCAGTTCAAATTTTAATTGAAACAAAAAGGTTAATGATTTATGATCCTGAACATCGATTTATTATTGCCGCTAATAATGCTGCAAAAAAATCAGGTGATTTTCCCAACCTTTCCGATGAAGATATATCCACTAGAGCTCTGAGTCTTCAACTTAAGGCTGAACTTGTGACTGATGATTTTGCTATTTCTAATGTGGCAAAAAATCTTAGCATAAAAGTTATTCCTGTAATGACAAGTGGTATAAAAAATGTTATAATTTGGAAGTATTATTGCCCAGGATGTAAAACAGATTTTTCTAAAGTTACAGAATGTCCTAGATGTGGAAATAGATTAAAAAGAAAACCAATGAAAAACTAATTCATATGTCACGAAGTGTTTTCTGACTAGTTTTTTTCAAATGCTTACTTTGTGCTTGTAATGCTTTTTTTATATTTTTAGCACGAGCTTCACCAAGACCACCAACCTTGGAAAGTTCTGTAGTTGATGAACTTAACACCCTCAAAGGTGTTCCAAACTTTTCTAGCATACGTATGGCAGTTTTTTCTCCTACGCCAGGTAAACTACACAATATGGAAAGTTGTTGTTTTTGTACATCATTTGATTTTCTAATTTTTTTAATAAATGGACCCTTACTTGCATCCTTTCTTGAACACATAGACATCAACAACTTGGCTGTATGAGAAGCGTTAGGTGTATGAATTACTGGAATTTTGAAATCAAGTGCAATAGATGAAATTGCGCCATAAAATACAAGTGAATTTTCTGTCAATTCTTCTATTTCGTCTATATTTCCTTCAATTAGTAAAATTGGAAATTGATAATGTTCTTTCAATCTATTACATTGATCAAATAAACGGCCGTCAAAGACTGATGAAACCAAATCAGAAATCGTTTTTCTCTCAACTACAGTTTCAGGTGCAACAATATAATCACCAATTGGTAGTGTTTTTATTTCCAAATTGATACCGATTCCCTTTAAAAGGCCTGGTATACCACTTTTTTTTTCTCTTTCATCTACTACTATACGTAAATTCTTTAAATTCACAAAAAATGATATGTTTTTTTGATTAATATTTTCTTGGAAAGTTGTTATTTTGGTGGGTTAGTGTTTGTAGTGGGATTTTTCATTATTTCCTGAATTTTCGTTTCCTGTTCTTTTAGAGTAGTTTTCAATCTCTCTTCTTGTTTAACTAAAAGGGAAGATTTTGTTTTTGCCAGTTCCACATGTTCTTCAAGTTCGTCAATAAGATCCTTTTTGTTAGATTTTATCATGATAGTTCCAGCATGTTTGAAAACGGATTCATCATCACTTGCCTTTTTCAATTCCTCTAGTGCTTTTTCTGTTTCAAGTTTTTCTGATTCTAACTGTTGTTTTTGCATCATAATAGATTGCAAGTTCTGTTGTGTTTGCTGTAATCTTGCTAGCTGTTCTTGCACTACAGGAGGAATTTGTGGATTGGAAGACATATGACGATTAAAAAATCATTTTAATTATATATCTACTGATTCAATCGAGTCATAGCTTGTCTGAATAAGACGAATTGAGGAGTTAAGATTTGCACGCATTTGTGCCAATTGGTCAGATTCAATTAGTATTGTAATTTTGTCGTCACAAAACATCTCTGTTTTGGTTGGATTTTCGGGATAGAATTTGTTATCAATATTAACTGAATCAAAAACTGCATTTGTTTTTTCTTCCGCGTCTACTTCAATTTTGGCATTAAATCTTGACGTCATAGGCAAAACCTGCTATCTTAAACTCACACTTTTTACAACTCCATATGCCTACAGCCTGTCTGCCAAATTGTGTGGAGCCACACTCAGGACATTTTCTTTTAGATTTTAGAATTTGGTGAACCTTACTGAATTGTTTCCTAGGTTTTATCCCATACCTCGCGCCTAATCCTTTTAGTACCATTTTCTTTTTTGCCAATTTATTTACCGCCTTCTGTTGCTTGTTTTACAATCTCTCTGATTTTTTTACCAATTGTAATGGATAATTCAGAGCATTTAACGAGTTGCTCAAGCGTAAATCCATCACTTCCGCCCTTTTGAAGCGCTACAATATTTCCATCAGAGTTTGTAGTAATTGTTATTCTAGCATCAAGACATCCCCATTCATCAATATTTGGATCTACAATTATGAATTCACCAATTCGTCCCATTGTAACAGATATTGGAATGGTGGTAATTGGTGCATCCGATTCTTGATTCTCTATTAAAACAGGTATATCATCTTTCATTTCCCATTTTGGGATCTTTGATGTAATAATTGCAGCAACCGCAGCATATGAACATGCATCAAACAGATTACCATCATGATCAGTTACTACACTATCAGCGAATAAACCAATGACAGATTTGTCTTTCTCTAAAACAAACTGTGATAGATCAATCATACCGCTTTCGCGTATTCCCCTATCAACCACTCTTGCTAACTCTATCACATCTGGTTGAGGAGGACCGGTTTCTGCACTTGGATGAGCTAATGGAAGAATTTCTGCTGTACACATAAAGATCCCCTTGTCACCCATATCAGGAAAAGGTCTATCAGGCTGAACTTTGATTCCCGATACAATTTCTGTATCACCCAATCTAACCCGTGCAGAGCCATTAGCATGTGGTATAACTCCAGTATCAATAACCAAAGGTCTAGGTTCGTCTAGTGCACGATCATCAATTCTTTTTCCTTCTTGTAGTAAATCTAGAATTTTAGATCTTTTGAGTTTGTCTATGATTGAAAGGTTTGCCATTAGTCCTTATCACCACTCGAAAAATATTTTTCACGCAATGCATTTTTCTGTATTTCATATACCTGTTTACAACCTTCTAAACCTAATTCTATACATTTTTTGTATTCATCCGCAGTAAGGACACCATCTAATTGTAAAAGTGTGATTTTTCCCAAGTTTGGCATATAACCTATTGGCATATCTGCTTGTCCAGCTTGGTCTTCTTCATTATTAACATCAAGAATTAAAGTATCAGCAGCCTTTCCTGAAGCACACGCACATACTAAATCCCTCATTGGAATTCCTGCATCTGCTAATGCAACTGATGCTGCATCTAACGCAGCACATCTTGTTCCGCCATCTGCCTGCAGTATTTCAAGATACACGTCAACTGCAGTTCTAGGGAACTTTTCAAGCATTACAGCCGGCTCTAACGCTTCTTTGATAACTTTACTGATCTCTATTTCTCGTCGTGACGGAGCCGGTTTTTTTCTTTCACCTACAGAAAAAGGCTCCATATGATATCTAACTCTTAAAATTCCCGTGTCGGGATTTGACATGTGTTTTGGATGAACATCTCTAGGACCAAAAACACCAGCAAGTATTTTATTTCCACCAAATTCAATATACGCGGAACCACTAGCGTTTTTTAATACTCCGGCTTTTATGGTAACCTTTCTTGTTTCATTTACCTTACGTCCATCAGAACGAATTCCATTTTCGTCAAGTAATACTACATTAGCTTCTCTTCCGCCCATTAATTATACACCATTTGATTCTAACATTTTTTTCACTTTATCAGTCAAATTAACAAGATGTGCTTGCTCATCAACCATCCGAATTGCTGCAAGTGCCTTTAATAATCCATTTGTTTCGTCACAGGACACAACAATTAAGCCATTTTGGCCAACCGTAATGGTTGCATTAGTAGATGCTTCGATGCTTTGTATCATAGATCCGTGTTTTCCAATAAGACGAGGGATTTTAGTGGGCGAGATTTTGACCAATTCTCCAGAATCAATCTTTCCCAAACTTTGGTCTGCAATTGAAATCAAAGGTTCACGCTGTCTATCAGAATTTGCAATTTTTGCATAGATAATGTCACCATTATCAAGTCTCTCTTTCATTTCACTTGTGGTAGGATATGAACCTCTTCCAAATACATCCTGACCCAAAAGCATTCCCTGATAACATGAATTAATATCTGCAAACCAAGAATTACCAAAAATATATTGAATCGTACCTATTACCAAGTCATCTATTTTTGGCAGGTATACACCGGTTAGTGGAATTACTCTGACACTGTCAGCAGAAACATCAGATAATCCTATAGACGTTGCAATAACTCGTTTTCCTTCTAATACAACATTACCCTGTAACCTAAGTGGTGCAGTGGTAATAAAATCACCTGGGAGAACATGTCGCTTTTTAGATTCGAATTTTTTCAATTGTTTTCATCTAAAATATTTTGAACTTTTTCTTCAAGAGTAGCATCATCATGTGTCATACCAATCATTTTGATAGATGCGATAGCTTTTTGTAAACCTGCAGAATCATCACATTTTAAAATAATAAAACCATTTTGACCAACCGTAATGGTTGCATTAGTAGATGCTTCGATGCTTTGTATCATAGATTTGTGTTTTCCAAGAAGACGAGGAATTTTAGCGGGCGAAATTTTGACCAATTCTCCAGCATCAATCTTTCCCAGATTCTCACCAATAATAGTGAGTAAAGGATCTCTAGAACCTACGTTTGCAATTCTAGCCAAAATAACATCACATGTGTTTAATTTTAAAGAAAGATCATCCCTAGATGCCGAATAATCTTTTCCAAATATGTCAAATGCTGTGAGAATACCAGGATAGTAAGAATTTATGTCAACTTCCCATGATAATGCATTATGTGATACAATTTTGCCAATAACTAAATCATCAGTTTTTGGAGTGTATAATCCAGTCAAAGGAGTTACAGTAACCGAGTTGTCTTCTATTTCGGAAAATCCAACTGCTGTAGACATTAGTCTGTCGCCATCAAGTATAACATTTTGTTCCGGTCTATAATCACCTGTAACAATAACATCACCTGGAAGAACAAATTGGCTTTCACTCATTTTAAAACCTCAACAAAGGCAGTGCCTTTTGTTACTGCGCCTAATCTATCTATCATGTTTGGTCTTGCTGCGGCTGGTATTTCTAGTATTGCTTTCAAAGATCCATTTGTCTGCCAATCTTCTTTTTTCAAGATGCCTATTGATTTTAGAACAGAATAAGACTTTGCTACATATTGAGCAGGAACAGAAATTTCTAACAAAAGATTTTCTGATTTTAATGGAATGATAGAACGTAGACCTTCCACAATGTCTTTGATCTGTTCCTCAACACTTTTGAAAGGATCAATACTTGTGCGAGCATCAATCATAGCCTGTTCAATTCTTAGAGGTGGGTGAGGTAAATGAGAACGCGGATCAACAAACGTTTTTGCAATAAATGTGATTAACTGTTTTCGTTTTTCTGCAGTCATCTTGCGGCGCTGCTCGGTTGTTAAATTAAGATCTCCCTTCCGTAATATTTTTTCTGCGATAATCATGGCATCCTCTGTTTTGAATGCCTTTTGTAATTTTTCAGACGATGCTCTTGTACCCTCACCTGAATTCTGATATATTTCATCAGAAACTAGAACAGAACTAATATCTTTTATTTTTCCAAGTTTATAGTCAAGTGCTGGATCAGGTTTAACCAATATCTCAAATTTTTCGCCTTCAAAAGTGTATTTTACGACTGTTAATTTGTCTGACATGGTACTGCTACTACCAGAATTGATATTAATCTATAGATACCCTAGCTAGATTTTTATTTGGATTTTAGAATTTTTTAGTAAGTTTGCCCTCTATTCAGATTCTTACTAAAGAAGATAACAAAATTTCCATCAAGCTTAAAGGCATTTCACTACATCATGCTAATGCACTAAGAAGAATTTGTCTTAATGGCGTTCCAGTTTTTGCCATAGATACTGTAGATATAATAGCAAATACGTCTGTTTTACCAGATGAGGGTCTAACCCATACATTGGGTATGATTCCTCTCAAAACAGAACTTGATGGATTAGATGAATCGGATTCCAGAGTGATGTTAGTTCTTGATTCAGAGGCTGCAGAAAATACAATGATGGTTACATCTGCAGAACTTGAATCAAAGGATCAAGTTGTAAAACCAATTTCTAATCAAATCCCTATTGCATATTTAGCTCCTGGACAACGCATTAAACTTGAAGCATATGCACGACTTGGTAGGGGAACGGAACATGCCAAATGGAATTCAGCAAATATATCAACACTTACAAATACTGACAAAGAAGATGAGTATATTCTAACTGTTGAAACTACTGGTTCTCTTGAACCAAAGCAGATAATTCTAGCTGGAATTGAAGAACTTTCTAAAAGACTAGAACAGTTCAAAGAAATTCTTGTTAACTTGAAAGAATAATAGTCATACTGTTATATTTGGGTTAGAAAGCGCATTAATCTATTGGTTAACCAAATAGCTTTTCACATGATCAAGGATCTTAAACAAGCCTCAAAGAAAAATGAAGCGCCTATATGGTCTAGGCTGGCAGATCTTGCTTTAAAACCATCGTCAAGGCAAGTTGTAAACTTGACAAGAATAAACACGGGCACAAAAGAGAACGACGTTCTTTTTGTACCTAGCAAAGTGCTTGGAACGGGTAACATATCTCACAAAATTACACTATGTTCCTTTTCAATATCTACAAGTGCAGCAAATAAGATAATTCAAAATGGAGGAAAGATTATCACATACTCTGACATGATTAAAAAATATCCAACTGGAAAAGGTGTAATAATTTTTGGCTAAACCAAAACCTGAAGCTAAACCAAAACCTGAAGCTAAACAAAAACCTGCAGCTGAACAAAAACCTGCAGCTAAACCAAAAGAGAAACTTGTTGACAAAACCAGCAGACCAATAGTGATAGATGCAACAGATCATATTGCTGGAAGGCTTTCATCTAATGTTGCAAAATTACTACTTGAAGGAAATAGGGTCACAGTGGTAAACTCAGAAAAAATTATGATTAGTGGTAGAAAGAAAAATATCGTTGGTGAATACAAACAATTCCTAAAAATATCAAGCATTTTACATCCAAAACACGGTCCATTTCATCCACGTAAACCTGATACAATGATCAGTAGGATGATAAGAGGAATGTTACCAAGGGATAAACCGTCAGGTAAGGCAGCCCTTAGTAGACTTAGAGTGTATATTGGAGTCCCAAAAGATGTAAAACCATTAGGAAAAATACAGCTTGAAAAAACAAAGATTAGAAAATCAAGTGCGTTGTATACGAGCGTGGGAGAACTTGGTAGATATGTTGGGTGGCATTAATGGTTGTAAAAACTGAGATTTATTTCGCGACAAGAAAAACTGCCAATGCTCATGTTTACATCAAAAAAGCTGAAAAAGGAAGGGAAGGTAGTGTTAGAGTAAACAATGTACCAATAGATATGGTAGAACCAGAGATGGCACGTGAAGTGATCTTGGTTCCACTTGAAATTGGAATATCTGAAGATAATAGAAATAAAATTGAAATTTCAGTTAGGGTTAGTGGAGGCGGTTTTATGGGTCAATCATATGCTGCAGCTACTGCCATAACACGAGCGCTAATAGGATGGACTAAAAATAAAAGGGATCCTAAAGATCATCCATTTACAAAATCTCAAAGAAGTGACATTAGAAAAAAGATTGACGAATTTGATAAATATCTTATTAGTGGTGACGCAAGAAGAAAGGAACCAAAGAAATTTGGTGGACCTGGCGCTAGAAGAAGAAAACAAAAATCATATCGTTAGAAAGTATTCAGGTTTCAGGCATTACTGAAGAATGGTGGGAAATAATCTTCCATCCATCATTGCCTTTCTGATAGACAAACGAAAATCTTGCATTGATTGTTTTACCGTTTGTCACAAAATTGTAATGACCAGAGTTGATAGCACAATCAGGAGATTCAACAAATGGGTGCTCTGATACAATCTGAACCTCAACAGGGGATTTTAGTAAGTTTTCAAAATATTCAAGGATCAATTCATGTCCAACTCTTTCCTTATTCGAAAAGGTTCCTAAGAGAATTGCATTCCTATGATAAAGCTCTGTAACCTGCTTTGCATCACCACCCTTTACAGCATCAGTCCATTTTTGCAACAGTTCAGAGGTAATATCAGACATCTTGTTCAATCCTTTGGGTTTGACTCATGGTTTGTATTTGAAAATACCGCCGGCTGATATGATTTTGCCAATAAGATCTGGGAATGGCTTCATGGAATAAAGTTCATTTTTTGTAATATTCTTGATTTCATTTTTACTAGTATCAATTTCTAATTCATCGTTTTCTGAAATGCTAGAATATGTTTTTTCGTCAATCTCAATTGGTAATAGATATGCACCATCTACTGAATTTCTATAATATATTCTTGCAAAGGATAAGGCTAATATCGCTTCTATCCCACTGGCACTGAGGGCAATTGGTGCATGTTCCCTTGAAGAACCACAGCCAAAATTCTTTCCAGTAACAATGATGTTAGCATTTTTTACTTTGGAATGAAAATCAGGATCCATTCCTTCCATTGCATGTTCCGCTAGCTCAGAATGCTCATGTAATTTCAGATATGGTCCGGGTAAAATCACGTCTGTATCAATATTATCCTGTTCATATTTGATGACTTTTCCTTTCATTACAAATCCCTTGGATCAGTTAATTTGCCAGTAACTGCAGAAGCTGCTGCAACTAATGGTGATGCAAGATAGGCCTTTGATTCTAAATGCCCCATGCGACCAGGAAAATTACGATTAGTTGTACTCACACAAACTTCATCTTTTGCTAGTACACCCATCTGCGCACCACAACAAGCACCACATGTTGGAGGACCTACAACTGCTCCAGCATCAATAAAGATCTGCGTCAAACCATTTTCAGTAGCCTTTTTGTAAATTGAAATTGTAGCTGGAAGAACTTCAGTTCTCACCTTAACTTTTCGTCCCTTGAGAATTTTTGCGGCAGCCAATAAATCCTCATATTTTGCTCCCGTACAAGAACCAATGTATGATTTGTCAATGTCTATACTGCCAGTTTCTCGAACAACCGAAACGTTTTGTGGTGAAAATGGTTTAGCCACTAATGGTTCAAGTTCTGATGCTTCATATTCGAATGTTTTTTCATATTGTGCATCTTCATCATCATAAACCGCATCATATTTTGTAACACCACGTTCAGAAATATAATCAAATACTTTTTGATCAGGTTCTATTATTCCATTTTTTGCACCAGCTTCTGTAGTCATATTAGTTAATGTCAAACGTGACTCTACTGACATGTCAGAAATCCCATCTCCACCAAATTGCATGGCTTTTCCTGCGGCACCCTCTGTTGTAATATCACCAATAATTCTTAAAATGAGATCTTTTGCCATGACATTTTCAGGTAATTTTCCATTTATCCTGAAATACAAAGTTTCAGGAACTTTAAACCATAACTTTCCATTTAACATTGCATATGCAACATCTGTGTGACCCAATCCACAAGCAAATGCGCCTAATGCCCCAGTTGTATTGGTATGAGAATCTCCACCAACATATAGTTCGCCCGGAGACACAAGACCTTCTTCATGTGACATAGTATGGCAAATTCCATATTGACCCATACCATATTTGAAGTGTTTTTTTATTCCGAATTTATTTGTGAAATTAGATAATTTGACAATATTTTCCGCAGATATCTTATCTACAGAAGGAACGAAGTGATCCTCAGTAACCCAAATCATTGAAGGATCAAAAAGCTTGTCTACTTTAATTACACCATCCTTTTCTAATTTTTCAAATGTCTTGATTACACCCGGTCCTGACACATCATGTAACATGATTTTATCTACGTTAGCAAATATCACCTCATCCGGTTCAAGCTTATCTCTACCGGATGCTCTAGCTAGAATTTTTTCCGTTATATTCATATTCAAAATCGCTTCTTCTTTAGATTAAAACCTTTTCAGAATAATAAAAAGGAAGTGAGTTAAAAATTGATTATGGTTCTAGAAGTATTTCCAGTTCAGGCAACAAAAAAAGAGGGTAAATTTGACCTTTATAATGAAATTAGAAAACTTGTAAAAGAAAACGGTATTTCCCTAAATGAAGGTGACATTCTAGTCATTTCAAGCAAATACATTTCCATTTCACAAGGAAGAATACTGGATCATAATTCTATTAAACTCTCTGAAAAGGCAAATGAATTATCGAGAGAATTTTCAATTAACCAAAAATTAAGCGAGGCAATAGTTCGCGAGTCGGATGTTGTCTTTGGTGGTGTTTCTGGATTTGTTATCACATCATCAAATAATATTATGGCGCCCAATGCTGGTATTGACAAATCTAATTCTCAGGGTAAACTGATTTTATATCCTAATGATCCTTATCAAGTTGCAGAGCAAATTAAAAGGAAATTCTTTTTGGATTATCACATACATGTTGGTATCATAATAGTTGACAGTAGACTTATGCCAGCAAGAATAGGTACTAGCGGCGTGGCAATAGCTTGTTCTGGAATTGAACCTGTTTCAGATCGACGTGCAACCAAAGATCTTGATGGAAACGTGTTGAAAGTAACATTTCAAGCTACTGCAGACAATTTAGCATCAATTGCAAATCACAAAATGGGAGAGGGAGATGAATTACTGCCAATGGCTATTATTAGAGAATCTGGTGCAAAATTGACGGATAGAAAAATCAGTTCTGAAGAAACGGCGATTCCATATGATGAGTGTGTTTATGTCAGAGGTTTGAAAAAATAGTATGTTATTTAAAAAATCAGCTTAAAATCATATTTGCTTTTAAATATAGGTAGTTTTGAGAACAAAGCTATGGCAGAATATCTTACAAAATACCCGAAGACAATTTCTTTTTTTGATGGTCTTAAAGGAGTGGTGAACATAGAAAAAAGTTCTAATGTAGAACAGCTTCACGTTGTGGTAAAAAAAAATGTTAGTGAATTATTTCAAATGTTTTTACAAGAGGGTTTTTCAAAGGTCAAATTTGAACATAAGCAACCGTTTCAAATTGGTAATGGTCTTTCCCTGAAACTCAAAAAACCATGGGAAATGCATGTAAGACTTGTGGAATTGAAAAAAGAGCTTGTGGCTATACATGCTGAGGTAGAAATTTCTAGAGATTATTTACAACATCTATTTAGACAAAGAACTCCAGTGATATATGAAATAGAAAATATGCTAAAAAAATATGAAATTGAATATAGAGTTTGGAATAATAGAATTAAAAAATATGTACATACTGTATTTGATAATTATAGGATAAAATTGGTAACTCCAAATCTACCGGTATTTGCATGGAAACCAATGTTATTTGTTATAGGCACGATAGGTGCGATGTAGCTTTGGAAATATCTGGACACAGTTTTCTAAATTAGAAATTTTCCAATTACCTTTAACCTTTAATTACAAATTTCTACTTTAGAAATTAATGGAGGAAAAACCACAAACTGTTCGTTTAGCATACTATGGGATTTCACCATGGGAAATTGAAGTGATCTATGGTTTGTTCAATGGAAAATTTAGAGTTTTGCAGGAAGAAACGGAACAAAATAAGGAAGATTTTGTTAGTGCATTCACTATTGATATACCGCTACCGTTTAGTGAGGAGTTTTTCAAATGGTTTGAATTTAGGGCGTGGGAGAGGGTAAAGTCAATTATCAAAGAGATGAAGAGACGACGTGGTAAGGGAAATGCTATCGTAGTTGAAATAATCTTTACAGGTGAACCGAATGTTAGATTTGTAACTGATTTGAATGAGAATCATGATTTTAACAGTGCAATAGAAAAAATTGATTTCGTAGTGGAATTACTCCCGTACCATCTCAATGATAGTAATATTCCAAGTGATCCATCTGAAGTCCTATACAAATATGATATAGAATCTGGTAAATGGAAATTGAATCAAGTTTGGACTGGTTTTGGTGGTTCTACAGAACGAAAAAAATTCATCTTTACCAAAAAAGGATGGATTGCTGTTACTTGATATCTTTCTCTAATGGTTCAACCATTGAATGAAGTTCTTTGTATTTTACCTCTAAAAATTCTAATGCTTCACTAAGCTTTTTTGTCTTACCATACTTGTATCTAATCATCTCACGATGATGCCAAAAGTTTTTGTTATCTGTAGTAGGTATAGTTGTAAAATAGTCTGGTCCTATAATTTCATCAGATATTTTCATATCATAAGGAAATAAAAAATCGGCGATAAACCACTCATCTCCATCAGGATAATCCGCACCAGTCTCAATATCAAAAAAAATATGAAGTAGACGAGATTGCATCAATCCATCCCCATTAATTGTAGGATGTTTTATGGCAGATTTTTTAAAATCTAGATTTACAAGTTTGTCTTCAAAAAAACCTTTAATGATTGATTTACGAAAAATTATGTTGACGTCAGTTATATTCAAAGTAACGTAATAGTTATAATTTCTTGCTAATAACTCATATGGAATTTATATAATTATAATATATTATACGCTCAAAGAATCAAGAATCTCTGAAATATCAGTAGTAGTTTTTCCATTCTTTGAAATCTTCTGTTTTGCTGCAGGGTTTTCAAGGTAATTAGGTACTTTGTCTGTTATTCTTTTTGTATATGGCGTGACTAATTCGTTCTTATAGAATATTCCAGTAGGTATCTTATCACCCCACTCAAGTGATTTTTCTAGTGCTTGTGCTAGTTTTTCATTAAGTTCGGTAGTAGTGCTATAATGTACTACCGGATCATAGCCTACATCTGCAAGATTGTAAATTCTAGGTGTTGGTTTTTTTGTTTCTTCATTAATTTGATCAAGACCACCAAACCAGTCTCTGGTGTAAAGATCATTATAGGTAGGACATGGTTGTAAAACATCAATAAATGCTAAACCCTTATGGTTTACTGCAGCCGTAATAAGATCCTTTAACTGTCTAACATCATAAGAATAACTTCTAGCAACAAATGTAAAACCACTAGAAATTGCTAGAGCTATAGGATTTACATTGTAATTTGGATTAGGGTTTGATAGAGATTTAGTTTGTTCTCCCAACTTCAAGGTTGGTGAGGCTTGGCCTTTTGTTAATCCGTATACAGCATTATCAAATATGATATATGTCATATTGACATTTCGTCTCCCCGCTGCAACAAAATGTCCAGCTCCAATTCCAAGACCGTCACCATCTCCACCAGCAGCAATTATTGTCATTTCAGGATTTGCGATTTTTGCACCCTGAGCAAATGTCAAAACCCTACCATGTAGAGTATGAACTCCGTAGGTATTGATGAAATGTGATGTCTTTCCAGAGCAGCCAATTCCAGAGAAAATAGCTGCTTTATGCTTAGGAATTTGCATTTCTGCCAATGACATTTGTATTGCATTAACTATTCCAAAGTCTCCACATCCTGGGCACCAATCATTATGTACTCCAGTTTTATAATCTCCTAACTTAATCGCCATACAATAACACCTGTCTTTTTTCAGCTTTCTTTTCTAATATTTTTTTCAGAGAATCAAAAATTTCTATACAGGTCATTGGTCTTCCTGTATATTTCAAAACATAGTAGTCTGGATCCTTTAACAAATTTTTTCTGATCAATGAGCCAAGCTGAGCAGTCATATTTGCTTCAATGTCAACTATTACTGAAGAGTCTTTTAGGAGTGATTTGACATGCTCTGTAGGAAATGGCTCTAGTAGTTTGATATCTATGAAACCAATTTCATGTCCTTCCTTTCTATGCATTTCAATTGCGTCTAAAATTGGTCCCTTTGGAGAACCCCAACTTACAATACAAATATCAGATTTACCATATGCAACTGCCTGATCATTTTTAGGAACTAAAGTAAGAATTTGCTCAACTTTTTTCTGTCTTTTATCCATCATCTGAATTCTATTTACTGGATCCTCTGAGATGTGACCGTGCTCGTCACTTTCATCACCTGTATTCCAAAAAACACCATTTTCAAGACCAAGTTTTGATCTTGGAGAAATACCATCTGGTGAATGAGCAAAACGTTTGTAGTCACCATCTATTTTTTCAAGTAATTTTCCACGATCAATTGAGACCAAATCTGGTTCAAATCTATTGCATGTAACAACTGAACTAGCAATAAATTTGTCAAGTATGTGAATCACGGGAAGTTGAAAAATATCAGCAAAGTTGAAACATTTTCCAGTATCATAAAAACTATCTTCAACATCTCCTGATGCATAAACTATCCTTGGAAATTCTCCATGACCCGCATTGATTGCAAAAAGTAAATCGTCTTGACCATGTCTTGTTGGCAATCCTGTAGATGGTCCACTTCTTTGAAATAATGAAATGACTACTGGCACCTCATTTATTCCAGCCCAGCCAAGTGTCTCTGCCATCAATGAAAATCCTGGTCCTGAAGTTGATGTTGCAGAACGTGTACCTGTTAATGATGCTCCTACCGCCATACCAATCGCAGAAATTTCGTCCTCAGTTTGTACTATAGTAGTGGAACCCGGTCTATCTTCTTTTACTTGTAAAATTTCATGTGTTTCCAAAAATTCACTTTCATCTGATGCAGGAGTGATAGGATAATACGATTGAAACCTACATCCACATACCATTTTTCCTAGGGCTGAACCCTGGTGCCCTTGAACGAGCATTATGTTTGGTTCCTTGTCTGTTTCATTAAGTGAGGCATTAAAACCAGAAAATTTTGCAGATGCATAATTATAAGCAAAATTTGCCGCCTTTTTATTCAAATCAGCAATGGTAGGTTTTGTTGAAAAGATTTCTTCTATGGATTCTAGTAATGGTGCTATGGGTGCTTTCAAAACTCCAAGTGAAAATGAAACACCCAACACATTGAACATACGTGTCATACGTGAAAGTTCAGGTCTTTTCAATTCGTCTGCAATGTTTGATAATGCATCCCAAAATGAAATTGGGTAAACATTGACACCACTTTCCTTGGCTAACTCAATTATGCTTGAAACTTTTGGTTCCATATTTTTTGATTTAAAAAATTCATCTAATCTGACTCTATGATCTGCTTCAATGGTTGGAATTTCATCAATGCTTGTATTAACTATAGATGAATCATAAATTATTGCTCCATTTTTTGAAATGCTCAAACCATGTCTGATCATGGTTTCGGCATCAAAAGCAACCATGATGTTTGCGCCGTTTACATTTGAACGAATTTTGTTGTCTGAAAGTCTCACTACGAAATAACTGTGTAAACCTTTGATGTTAGAATGATATTCCCTTTTTCCAAAAACATGGTAGCCCAGTTTTGTACCAACCCGTGAAAATATGTTTGCTGCTGTGTCAACACCACTTCCCTGTGGTCCACCTATTAACCAACTATAATCAAAAACCATAACTGATCAATCCTTAACCGCCAGTAGCCGCGCCATCATCATTAGAAAGTTTTAATCCACATTCACATTTATCGCGTTCCCCACAGAATGGGCAAACACAGCTACAATTTTCTATAGGATTTTTACAATCATCACAAAGAGTGAATTCTTCATTGGTATTATCAGAACTCATTGTTATTTTTATTGTTAAGATATTATAAATGGTTTAAGTAATTATAGCTGAATTAAATCGTCAGGATCTCCACGAATGCAATCTGTTTGTACAGATTTGAGATTTTCAAATTTGACTGTACCTTTTGGTATCTTTCCATCATTTTGAAGTGAACTAATTTTTAATGAAACAGATTCTTTGTGTTTTTCACATGTAATCCCTATCATAAATTCATCATTGTCAGATACTATAGTAATTAGATATTCTGGTGGATTAACACAATCTTTGTCTCCCTCCCTAATTGAGCACTTGTTAGGTAACAACAAAAAAATTGTAATTGAAATGGATATTAAGCTTGTCCAATAATTTCATTGAAATTCCAAATTGAATCTTTTTGATTTTTTGGTTGTGTCAAAATTCCTTTTTCCTGCAATTTTTTCACAACAAAAGCGGAGTAAGCTGGAGCCCCAGTTGCGCCAGGAGTATTATAATTTACCACATGAAAAGAATTTTTGCCTTCAATTTCTATCATTTCAGATACAAAATTTCCCTCAGGTGAAATTACTGGAGTTCTAATTCCTGATGTTCCACGTTTTGGAAAATTTTCTGGTTTGATAGCGGGAATAAATTTTTTCACTCTTTCAACCATAGCTGATTTAGAAATTGAACTAAGAAATTCCTTAGATACTAATGAAATAAAATCGGGGTTTAGAATAAGTTTTTTTGCGCTGCCAGTAACAATATCTGAAATTTTTGAAAGTGCAGTAGGGATATCGGTGATAAAGCTGTCATATGCCTCCGGAGAATCAACCGGTACTGCATTTGGACCAATCTCCGTTTCTCCGTTTGCTTTTTTAATCCAATGTGGATCTAAGAACGGAAATTCCAGATAGCGTGGAACAGTGTAGATGTTTGTTTTGACTAAATTCTTAATGTCCGAGTCTGCAACCCAATATTCACCACGAAAATGAAGATCAGAATAACCATCTAGCAATCCAAATTTTTTGGCTATGTCAAGGGAGTTTCCACCAGAACAATTGATTACAAAACTAGTTGTTAGTGTCGAGTTGTCTGAAAAGGTTAGGTTGACTTGGTCGGATGTTTCTTCTACATTTTTTACATCATGCTTAAGTAAAATATCTGTCCCATTTTTTTTCGATAACTCTGATATCGCTTTTGTAAGTAAGCCATAGTTTGTTGAGCCTTCTTTAGTGCAATAAAGACCTGAATAACAATTCAAGTTAGGCTCTTTTTGTTTAAGTTCGTTGGAATCAAGAATTGAAATATCTTCTTCAGTTAATCCATTTTCCTTTCCCAAAACCATATATCTTTCAAGAGTCTTGTGCTGCTCTTCATCTAATGCAATTTCAATTGTTCCACCCTGAACCCATGGAATATTTTTTTCACGAGCCAACACTTTCCACATATCGTGAGAAAGAAATGCTGCTCTAGCAAAATTCTTTTTTTGTTTAGGATTCAGGTAAAATGGATAATGAATTACGCCACTATTACGAGTGCTAGAATGCATAGCAACATCAGGTTCTTTTTCAACTACACAGACCTTCAGGTCATATAATGTAGAAAGCCAGTATGAAATTGTAGTTCCTAATACTCCTCCACCAATAATGGCAATATCATATTTTTGCATTACAACTATTGTCACTTTTAATTATGTAAAGGCGCCGGGAGAGAGATTTGAACTCTCGATCCCTTGCGAGAACGCGCTTTATGGTTTGATAGAATTCCAGGCGCGCGCCCTACCAGGCTAGGCGACCCCGGCATTAATTATTCGCCACATAGATTCCTGAATATCTTACTTTAGAAGGTTTATGACTATAGATTTTTTCACTTTATTGTTTTCATGGTCAAATCCCTCAACGACGATCTTGTATATGCCCTCCAGTGAATCAGAGCCATCCATTCTTTTCTGATTCCAAACAAATGTTTTTTCTTCCTTTGGTTCAAGTGTAGAAATTACTTGAGCTGCCATTGGAGTATAATATAATACACCATCAAGTCCTGTCACCTTCAAACCATACGATGCATCAGGAAATGTTAGAGGGATAGTGCCAGAATTTACAATTTTAATGTGAATCTGTTCTCCCAGTTCAAAATCAATCTTTTCTGTTACAATGGAAATTGAAGAACCTTCCTGAAATACTAGTTGCTCATGATTGTATTGGAAATTCTCAAAAACCCCAAGTGTCAAACCAGCCAGCATGCCAATTAAAATTGCAATTACAAGACCTCTAGGTACATTTTTCATCTTGTTTATGCATTCGTAATGTTTTCCTTAACTGTTGACCGTGATTTCCAACTTTTTGGGTAGGTTTCTGGTGCCATGATTATTCGTTTTGTTTTAAAGGCATATCCTTTTGTATTTTCTTTGATATCATATTCAGACATCAAAGATTGTGCAAGTGCAACAATCTCTCCTTTTTGCGTGTAAACACCAACAAGATCTTCCTTTTGTAAATTTGGAGAGATTTGTAATACTCCAGGTATGGCAAGTTGTGCTCCGTGACATAGCGCATCAACAGCAGAATCACGTATAACCACTGACTTGATTTCACTTAGGACATGCTCTATTGGATGTATCATGGTAGATAGTTTGGAACCATCCTTGTTATCCTTCCAATCTGCAAATGCATCTGCAATTTGATGAAGAGTAACCAATGGATGGTTTTCATGAAACTGGCTTACACGAGTTCGTCTTAGCTCAATCATAGTACCGCCATGTACCAATACTTCGCCAAAATCATAGATTAATTTTCTAATATAGGTACCTGCCTCACAAAGTACACGGATTAAAATCAAGTTTTCTTTCTGTTCAAGCAACTCTAGCTCAAAAATTTTACGGATTCGTGTCTGTCTTAAGACAGATGAACGTTGAGGTGGTTTTTGGTAAATGTCTCCACAGAATTCATTTAAAATATTTTCAAGTTTTTCTTTAGATGGCAATGAATGCAGTCTGCCCAATGCATGATACTCCTTTGGACCAAGTAGTAAAACACCCAAAGCCTTTGTGCCCTCACCAAGACCCAATGGAAGTACACCTGTAACTTGTGGATCCAAAGTACCGCTATGTCCAGCCTTTGAAATTTCTAAAATACGTTTAGTCCATGCTACAACTTCGTGGCTGGTTGGACCTGCTGGCTTATCCAGTAGTATCAAACCATAATTTAACAACTGTTCAACTGTACGCTTGTCATAGTATGTACCATATTGATCGTCAGTGATATCTTCATCGATAGTGATTAGATCCTCAAGTTGTTTCAGCGTCAAAAATACTCCCTCACAGTTGATTTTGCAATTTCAAGAACTTGTTCTGCGTTGAGACCATCGGTTTCAATGATCTTATCAAATACAGATAGATTTTCGCCAAACTCAAATCCGTATAATGTTTTGTAAATTATTTTATTTTCATTATATCGTTTTTGTACAATTTCTAAAGCATTGGTTTCTGATAAATTGTCTCTAGTAGTCATTCTTTGTGCACTATTTTCTTTAGACCCATCTAACCAAATCTTAACTCCGCCATCAACAAGCCACGGAAGTGTATAACTAGTTATGACAACATCTCCTTTAGAAAAAAGTTTTTTGAGTTTATCATCTACTTTTCTGTCAAATTCAGAATTTTCTTGACGCTTGCTAAGAAAATTCATTCCTTCTTGTGTATCCCACCAATCATCCCTTTTTGTATCAAATCCTTCCTCTTCAGCTAATTCTTTGAGGATATCTCCTCCGCTCAGATGTACAAGACCGAATTCTTTTGCAAGACCTTTAGCAATAGTTGTTTTTCCTATTGCTGGTGGTCCGGAAATAATTATTGATTTTAACAACCCTATTCATTCATAGAAGTCTTGGTTAGTTTCATGATCGTGCCACTAAACGCAATAGCAGTAAGAAAATACCATGCCCACAAAAAGATCTCATTTTCAGTACCGCAGTATGGTCCAACACCTGCAGCTGCATCTATAGCCATTTTTTCAACTGTGCAAGTAAGTTGGAAGAAATCACCAGGTATTACATTGAGAGGAATTGGAGATATGGCTACAGTGTATGAAAACAGTGTAGGCATTAGAAAATAGAAAATCAACAACAGTGGAATGATTGTGATCATCATTGGACGCATATTCATCTGCATCATCTCCATGCTCATTTTGTTCATGTACTTGGATTTTTTGCTTAACTCATCAATCTTTGCTTGGTCTTTTGACTTGAAGGCTGCCATTCTTGCCTTTTGCCAAGTCTTTGTCTCTTTCATTATTCTTTTGAGTTTTACTGAATCAACTAGTTTTTTTCTAACTCCGGCATTGAATAGATTTAACATTATAGAGAAGCCAATAATACCAAGCGCAGAAGGTAGCATTCCTTTTATTATCGGATCAGCACTTCCAAGTGGACCCTCTCCTCGTAATCCCAAAAGATCTCCTTGTAAGAATACAAGATCCAAGAAATTCAGGATAAAATTGAATTCAATCATAGTCCTATAGCACCTAATACAGATTTAGCTGCCTCTTCAACATTTCCCTCGTGATTAAATACTACCTTCATCGGAGAGCCTGAAAGAACAGAACAGCTAGAAAGCATTGCATCTTGAACAGCAAGTTCTTTTTTAATATCTTCAATAGAAACTGGATCTCTGTTTCTAGTTGTATCCTTCATTCTTCTGTTGTGTATCTCATCAGGACTAGCAGTGATTGCTATGAAATTAGTAGGCTGTATGATTTGTATCACGTAGTTCGGAAGACCGGGATAGAAACCAGATTTTGTAGATATGAAGGCATGCGTGTCAATTAAAATTACATCGTCTTCCATGTTTGAAATATCTTCTGCAGCCATTTTTTGAAGTTCTTGTTGTTTTTCTATTGGTAATGTTCTTAATTCATCCCTATCTTTAATTCCGTTTTTCATTGCCTCCTCAAGCATTACTGTCCCAAAACTATGTACGCCAACAGTTTTGTTTTGTTGTGTGATTAGTTCTACAAGTTTTGTAACAAGAGATGTTTTACCAACTCCAGGAATCCCAACTATTACGACTTTTTTGTTATCTACCAAGCCAAGCACCAAGTCTGGGCATTACCATTTCCACTTTTTCTCTTACGAGCTGGTTATAATAATTAATCAAAATATCCACAGTCAACAAAATACCTATGCCAGAACCAAATACTCCCAAAATATCAGAAACACCAGCTATTAGACCTAATATTACAGAGCCAAGGATTGTTACAGATGGAATATACTTGTTCAGAAGCATCTCTACTGGTTTGTTAGATCTCCTAAATCCAGGAATTACTACATCAGCATCCAAAAGGTTTTGTGCGGCCTTTTTGGATGAAAGACCACCTAATTCCACCCATAATTTTCCAAATACAACTACAATACCAATCATGAATAAGACGTACAATACTCCTCTCATGGGATCTAATGCTAGAAGATCTAGTCCCCTAGGTGGCGTTATGTAGTAAACAATTCCACCTATGGGTGTTCCCGGACTAGTGGGATCATATTGTGCAAGTATATTAAAAAGTGGACTAGCGTTACGTGGATTCAGCTGTGACCAAAGCATCTGACCAATAAATAATGCATTTGCTGTAAGAGCTGATGCCAAAATTACAGGTATGTTTGATACATACATCAATTTGATTGGATAAGTTGCAGCAAATCCTCTATATTTTGTGGAGACGATTGGAATCTCAACTTTCATGCCTTGAGTGTATATGAGTATCAACAAGACCCCCACTGTGAGTAAAAGTCCAAATATGCTCGGTAACTGATTTGACCTGAAGAAAACATCAGCAAAATCTCCCATTCCTGAGGTGAAGTTTTGAATAATGAAGGGAAAAATACCTATACTTCCTCCATCACCGGCAGGAAGTGGACTGAAAAGACTCCAGAGTATCTGTTGAGAAACTCCACATGCAATAAACAGACTAATTCCTGAACCTAATCCCCATCCTTTCTGAATCAATTCGTCCATGAACATTACAATGATAGATGCACCAATGAGTTGACCTATTATAACACCCAAGATAGTTGGGTCGTTTATGTTTGGACCGTAAACTGCCCAAGCATAAACAGCACCTTCTATGATTATCACAAAATATGTGAGCATTTTGGTGGCTGTCTGAAATATACCACGTTCTTCAGGTTTTTTAAAGTCAAACTTGAGAATGTCTGAACCCCTTAGTAATTGCATAAGAAGACCAACAGTTACAATAGCTCCAATGCCAAGCACAACCAATGTACCTTGTTGTGATGTAAAACTAACACGTGCCAAAGCAAGAAAATCGAATTCAGGAGTTGTAGCACCAAAAAGAGGCGTTTGACCCATTACCATGTAGACACAAACACAAGCACCACAC
>ERZ724564.1-NODE-1-length-26599-cov-1.156014_pt1 | contig 26599 bp, 31 predicted proteins | sample MGYA00375858_ERZ724564 | MGnify/ENA primary metagenome ERZ724564 (study PRJEB28725, sample SAMN03264856) | marine sediment metagenome | biome: marine pelagic biome; feature: marine oligotrophic desert; material: ocean water | place: Pacific Ocean:North Pacific... | reverse complement strand
TTCGTCTGCATTCCAAATTCCTGTAACAGACTGAATTCTGAGTGAGTCGTCAGAAAGCAGTGCTTTTACTCGCATACGATTATTGTTTGCAACCGACAATAAATGGTAAACAACAGCAAATCGATTGCGTTGTTTTTTTTCAGAAGGTTGTACCTCACGGCCGCGACCGTAACCAGAAGAGCTAGCGTTGCCGTCCCAATCTGATTCTCCATAAGCTAGATAATCAATACCACACAAGTCAACCAAAATATCAAAATTAAATTCATCTCTTAGCTGAGTGCAGACTTCAACAACACTATTGCTATCAATCGTCAAAGTCAACTCACTAAAAGAGTCGTTAACGCTTTTTCTGCCAAATGCTTTGATTAATTGTTGTTTTAATTTTTTCATAAACTAGCTTCGAGCAATGGTATTGGTACGACGTATCTTATCTTGCAGTTGAATTATTCCATACAGCAGCGCTTCTGCAGTAGGTGGACATCCAGGCACATAGACATCAACCGGTACAATTCTGTCGCAACCACGAACAACCGCATAAGAGTAGTGGTAATAACCGCCACCATTAGCGCAGGATCCCATAGATATGACATACCTTGGCTCTGGCATCTGATCATAAACTTTGCGCAAAGCTGGCGCCATCTTGTTAGTTAAAGTTCCTGCAACAATCATCAAGTCAGATTGTCGAGGTGTTGGTCGGAAAACGATGCCAAAGCGATCGAGATCATAGCGTGACGAGCCAGCCTCCATCATTTCAACAGCGCAACAAGCCAAACCAAAGGTCATTGGCCAAAGAGACCCAGTACGCGCCCAGTTGATTACCTTGTCCAGCGAAGTAGTAACAAAGCCATCTTTCATTAAACCTTCAATAGCCATAATAAATTCTCATTACTCCCACTCTAGCGCACCCTTCTTCCACTCGAAAATAAAACCAACCACAAGCAACAACAAGAAAACAGACATTCCTATAAAGCCAAACCAGCCAAGTTTCGATTGAACGACTGCCCAGGGGATAAAAAAGGCAACCTCTAGACCAAAAAGGAAAAATAGAATTGCTACCAGATAATAGCGCACATTGAAGTGCATTCTTGAATCTTCAAATGCAGGGAAACCACACTCAAACTGGGAATTTTTCTCTTCATCAGGTTTGCTAGGTCCAAGAAGATAGCCAGCAAGTGTTAGACCCACACCGAAGGCAATTCCTAAGAAAATAAAAACGATAATAGGTAAATAATTTTCTAGCACTTTTTTTGTTAGTTTTAACCACAAGAGATTATAACAACTTAATCACAAAAAACTAGAAAAAAGTGCTTAAAATCAGCAAAAGAAGAGGTGTTAATCTACATATTTAACTCTGTACCTCCAACAGTCAGGTTATCAACCTTCAAAGTAGGCTGACCAACACCAACTGGAATATTCTGACCTTCTTTACCGCAAACGCCAACACCTGGGTCTAATTTGAGGTCATCTCCAACCATAGAAATCTGATGCAGTACCTCGTCACCTGACCCAATCAATGTAGCACCCTTGATTGGCTTAGTTATCTTGCCAGCTTTGATCAGATAAGCTTCATTGGCTGAAAAAACAAATTTTCCAGAGGTGATATCAACCTGTCCACCATCAAAATTTTTCGCATAAATGCCATCCTCGACTGACGAAACCATATCCTCAAAATGATCCTCACCATTTAGCATGTAAGTGTTGGTCATCCTTGGAATTGGTATATGAGCATAGGAGTCACGTCTAGCATTACCAGTACTGGGTTGACCCATGAGGCGACCATTTAGTTTGTCTAGCATGTATCTTTTTAATATTCCATTCTCTATTAATACTGTCTCTTGAGTTGGAGTACCCTCATCATCAACTGTCAGACTTCCACGACGGTTTGTGAGTGTTCCATTGTCAACAATGGTGCACTTTTCATTAGAAATTTGTTCGCCAATCCTGTTACTAAAAACGGAACTACCCTTGCGATTAAAGTCACCCTCGAGTCCATGTCCAATCGCTTCATGAAGCAGCACACCTGGCCAACCAGATCCTAGGATGACAGGCATTTTACCTGCAGGTGCTTCTATTGATTCTAGCGCTACTGGAGCTAATCTAATAGCCTCTTTGGTGTAAGTTTCAGCCAAAGAGTTGTTGATAAAGTATCCATAGTCATAGCGACCGCCACCGCCACTTGAGGCTTGCTCAATTCTGCCATTGTGCTCAACAATGACAGTTACATTGACTCTTACCATGGGACGGCAATCCACTTGATAGACACCATCTGTAGATGCAATTAAAACCTCGGTGTAAGCGCCAGAAAGTGAAGCACTGACCTGAACCACTTTGGATTCTTTTCGAGCACTCGAGTTAATCTTTCTGAGTAAATCAACCTTTTCTTTTGAGGTTAAACTCTCGAGTGGGTTTAAAGCTGGATACTTAGAACGATAATCTCTACTCTTAAGAGGGTTTGAGTTTTGACCTTGAGAGCTATCAGATATTCCTTTTGCAAAATCAATGGCACCTTGGATTGCCTTAAGATTCAGGTCATCTGAATAAGAAAAACCTGTCTTATCTCCTTTAACACAACGAACACCAGTACCGTGACTGATACTATATGATCCATCCTTGACGATACCTTCATCCAATAACCATGACTCTGCTATTGAGTGTTGAAAATATAAATCAGAATAGTCAGAACCAGTTTCTGATAGAGAATTTAGTAACCCATAAATTCTATCTTTAGTAATACTATGATCATTAAGTAATTGATTTATCATAAAACTTTAACTCCATCTAGTTTATTGATGACGGGCTCAGACCAAGGTCCTGTAATAACAAAGGTAATCTCAATAACATTATCAAATAAGGAACTAATAATTTCACCACCAAAAAGCATCTTATCGGCAGCCCAAACACCAAAACCAGCCAAACCGCCACCAGCTAAATAAGTCGCCAACGGTATGGTATCAGCCATTGAAGGTTGAACATTGGCTGCCAAATAGTAATTTTGCTCAATTAAATCCACATAACCTGTTAACTCGATGTCAATTTCCTCACTCTCAACTTGAAAATAATCAACCTGGGCCTTACCATTGTTAACTAGCAATTTAGCATTAATTCGGTCATATACAAAACCCTGTTCCCTCAGCTCACTTCTGGACAAACTCATTCTATTCGCAATCGACTCTAAATTAATAAATGAGAGTAACTTGAAAAAGCTTGGATCCTGATTAGTAAATACTCCCTCTTCAATATCAGTAGCCATAAAACCACTAATTTTTGGTAACGTTGCCTCCCAAGGGTTGCAGTCGCAAAATATACGAACATCCGCTGTAAATGCGCCACCGCTGACCGGCTCATCTACTCCAAATTTGACTAAGAAATCAGATAGGTTTTGATGCGAAGCATTTGCTCTTAGTGTCGTTTTACCATCCAACCAGTTGCCATTAAATATCAAATCTTCTTCACTCAATCCAATATTTTCAAATATCAGGTTACTTATCTCCATGACTGGGCCATGACTGATCAAATCCGCCTCAAGGTTTGGAACACGTTTTCCATTAACTACAGCATCTTTTGATATTAAACGAAAGCTTGGAAAATTTTCTGGAGAAATTTTCCAAGGGCTATTAATTTCATCGATAGATGTTATATTGAGACCACTCAATTTAACAATGCTTGGACCACCATCACGTAGTGACAAGACAACACTCACTTGTAGGTCTTTTGATTCAATTTGAGTATGCCATTCATTCCGCGTTTTCTTACTAATATAAGCATCGATGTTATCATCTGTATGACTCATTTTTACCCTCAGTTTTGAGGATTTGTTATCAATCCAGTCATTAGGGTTTAAGGCTAATTCAAATAATTCACCACCTATTTCACCCTTACCTTTGGTTTGTATAAAGCCATCATGGTATGAAATCTGTGAGTTATATTGTTTAACGGAAAACTTCTCATCAAATAGGCTTAACGTATTGTCGGTTACATACATGTCAAAATCAACCTCAAATTTTTTCTTAGTATCCTGTTGAAATGGTGCAACAATAGTGACATTACCCCAAATATCACCGCTCAGTTCAAATTCATTTAGGTAGTCTTTAACTCGAACTGGGACTGGCGACTGTTTTATAAATTGAGAAATTGTCTCACTGTCTGAAATAAATCTGCCATTCAATACTAATTGAGCCTCGGGCTTATTAAAATTACGAGTAGAAATATTAACGTAGCTCAAATTAATAACATCAAGCTTGGCATTTTTCCCAGTTATATTGACATAATCATTGGAAAATGTCACCTTTGCATTTAAATCTGTTATCGGTGTCCAACTAGAATTCACATTTAACTTTGCATCTTTAAGGTTAGCTGAAAACTTTGTATTTGGAGTCTCAAGTTCACCAGATATATTAAACCGTGTCGTCAACATGATGTCTGTCAACATACCCTCTGTTATAACTTTATCGAGCCAAATGGTACTCTGTGTGTTGGCAAGTACTTCGGGAATATTTTGATTGATTTTAGTGACATCAATCTGATCAATATAGCTTTGAAACTCCAGATAAACTTTGTCTTGTTGTGAAAAAATTTTAAGTTGAGCTGAAAGATTAAAATCTTCATTCTTTATCGTAAATGGAATAACGGCAACCCTATCAGCTCTAGCTCTTGCAACGTCAATACTGGTTTTGATGTTTACTGTGTTCCCTAGTTTTGGCATCTCAGAATCAGTAATAAGTGGCTGGTTCTCCATCGATACAATAATCTTCTCTTTGTTCCTTTTTAATTCTATAGGTGCAAGTTGCACTGATTCATCACCAATTAGTACTGTACTATTAACTGATAAAGTTTGAAGTGCTAATATGCCTGACAAACCCAAATTAGAAAACACTGAATCCGTATTGATAATAGATATATATTCGTCAATAGAAGAGGTGTCTATAACCAATTCATTAATATCGATGTGTCCAGGTATTTCAATTCCTCGATAAAGAGCCAATAAATTAGCATCCCATCGCAACACATCAATTGACGCTATCGGATTTAACCCAGCAGCACCAATATCGAGCCCTCTAACCGCCAACAAGAGTTCGTTGTCTTGGAATTCGAGTGACAATTTTTCAACGGTGACCTCTAAGCCACTGATTTCGGAAAGTCTTTCCTCTAGGGAAGTTTTAATTATTTGAGCGAATGTAACAAAAAATGCAACAGTCAGTAACAAAAGCACTGAAACTATGGCAGTTAACCAGATACTTAGTTTCAATAAATTAAGACCTCTGAGAAGAGTTTTTTTAAGCATATTTATGTTGCATTCGACTGTAGGCCATTATAACCAAATGTATAATATGCCGGAATTTAATCAGATTAACAAGGAAGATACAATGAGTCAAGGTACTAAAGGTTCTACAAAATTAATGATTGCCGTCTGGGCAATTGTTATGCTATGTATTGGCTTTAAAGCCTTTAATGCCTCTAGCGATGATTCAGCTAGCAATGATTCTCAGGTCGATAGTGCAACAATAGAACGCATTAAGCAAATTGGAGAGGTCAGGATTGACAGTAATATCGCTGTCGCATCATCTGAAGCTTCAGAACAAGTTGAACGCTCAGGTGAAGAAGTTTACAACACTAAGTGTCAAGTTTGCCACAGTTCTGGAATGAATGGTGCCCCTAAGTATGCTTCTCTTGAGGATTGGGCGCCAAGAATCGAACGTGGTATTGATGATCTCGTTATGAGCGCTATTGCTGGAAAGGGTGGCATGCCTGCAAGAGGTGCCTGTATGGACTGTTCAGATAATGAGATAAAGTTATCCGTTCAATACATGATTGATAGCGTCAAATAAACTTTGATCAATAATTAGGAGCTTAGCGTCTGAAAGATGCCCAAGCTCCTATTTTTTTCCACATCGCTCCATGGCAGTATTCGCCCATTCATTGCAATATAGACGCCCGCTTTTAGCAACTGAACTGAACCTAGAGCACAACCAAAATTAAAAAAGGCATCAGAACCACTGACTGCATAAGGCACCATCGATCCAAACAAAACGATTGTCTTGTCAATAGAACTTTCACCCAATAACTTTGCCGTTTCGCACATTGTGTCTGTTCCATGTGTAATTAGGATGTATTTTTCTTCACAATTAATACATCTCTCCAAAATTAAATCTCGGTCGGCATCAACCATATCCAAGCTATCTATTAATATCAATTCTTCTATCAATAAATCTACTTCTACTCTAGCCCTTGAGAGTATTTCTGGGAAATGAGTTTGATCAAATTCAAGTTCACCGTTTGATTGATTGTAAACTTTGTCAATGGTACCACCGGTAATTAATAATCTAATTTTCATAATGTTATCTCGCATCAGAAGTTTGTATTTCGTATAATCTTTTGTATATCAATTATATTCCCTCTCACCAAAAATATCAGTACCAACCCGAACGAACGTGGCGCCTTTCTCTACCGCCAACTCCAAATCAGCGGACATCCATATAGAAAGAGTATCCAAATCAGGATATTTTGAGATCAATTCCGCCATTTTAGTAAAACTATCAGCAGAATTATCTGGATTTGGAATGCACATAAAGCCTCTTAAGGAAATGATTGCTAGTTTTTTTATTTCTGGAACAATTTCGACAATATCTTCTAGAAAAAAACCAGACTTGGTTTTTTCTCGGTCAATGTTTATCTGCAATAGGACTTTCAATTGACCCAGCTTGGGATGCCTTTGGTCACTCAACCTTTTCGCAATCTTGAATCTTTCAATACTGTGAACCCAATCAAATTTTTCCGCAATACTTGCAGTTTTGTTGGACTGTATTGGGCCAATAAAATGCCAAATCAGATTTTTTCCCTCAAATGCTTCAATCTTATCTAGAGACTCTTGAACATAATTTTCTCCAAATTGCATTTGACCTGCATCCACAGCTTGTTGAATTTCAGTGACTGAGCGAGCTTTACTAACAGCAATCAACTGTACTTGTTGGTCGTGCTTAACCGACTCGATCCTCGACTTTACTTTTTTAAGATTCTCAGCAATCATAAAAAACCTGAATGTGCATCAAACACGGGGCCGTCAACACAAACTCGCTTCATTGCTGGACCGTCATCAGTTTGAACTTCAACTACACATCCAGCACAACCACCCACCGCACAAGCCATATATTCTTCTAATGAAACCTGACAGGCTAAGTTATAGCCTCTAGCTAATTTAGCTACCGCCTCCAGCATTGGGTGTGGTCCGCAAGAATAAATCTCAACTTGCGACAAATCTTCTTTCGACAAAGTGTCTAAATATTCTTTTGCTAAATCAGTTACATAGCCCTTATAGACGCCTTTAAAGCCTTGCAAACTGGCTAATCCACAAGCTACATTCCATTCTTCCAATATTGGCATGGTGTGCGTTTTTGAAGGACAAGTATTGCTTATTTCACTAGGTTGTGGTGTGAAAGGAAACGGTACTTCAGAACCCAAAATAACAAAAGGGTTGTAGTCATTATTATTTTTAATTTGTTGTGCAATCGCGATTATGGGTGGCATACCTACACCGCCACCTATTAGAAGTGGATTTTTTTTATCAGTTACACGAAAACCATTTCCGATTGGGCCAATGACGGATAACATGTCGCCTATTTTGCACTCAGCTAACTGGCGAGTGCCTTCACCCACAATCTTGTAAAGCAGATCGAAGGAGCCATTCTCCTTATCGTCTGACATAACTGATATAGGTCTGCGCATAGCTATAACGTCTGATACTGTAATATGCACAAATTGCCCAGGATTAGTTGTTTGAGCAATTTCAGAGGATGATAATGTTAGGATATATTGTTCACCATCGTATTTATAATGAGCTAAAACCTGGCAATCATTAACACTAATTGTTTCTCGATTACTGTTTGCCATTTCGTGTAATTAATGTTCCAACACCTGAATCAGTGAAAATCTCTAAGAGTACCGCATGAGTTACACGGCCATCAATAATTTGACTCCTTTCTACACCATTCTCAACCGCTGAGAGTGCACAGCTTATCTTCGGTAACATGCCACTATGAATTGTGCCATCATCTATAAGTTTTTTTACTGTTGTTGAATTCAATCCTGTCACAAGCTCGCCGTTATTATCTAATAACCCTTCAGTATTGGTAAGTAGGATAAGTTTTTCTGCATTCAGAGCCTCAGCGATTGAGCCTGCCACTAGGTCTGCATTAATATTGTATGATAAGCCATCTTTGCCGACTCCGATAGGAGCTATAACGGGAATAAAGTCACGCTGCAATAATAAATCGATAACTGAAGTATCTATTTGATTAACTTCTCCAACATGGCCTAAGTCAATAATCTCAGAGGTTGGTTCGATTTTGCTTTTTAATTTCTTCGCAGTTATAAGTCGACCATCTTTCCCTGTCAAACCAATAGAGTTGCCTCCATGTTGGTGAATCAGGTTAACAATACCTATGTTGACCAAGCCACCGAGAACCATCTCAACAACATCCATGGTCTCACTATCAGTGACACGCATACCATCAACAAATTTACTATCTTTGCCTAACTTTTCAAGGGTTTTTCCGATTTGAGGCCCACCACCATGAACAACTATGGGGTTCATCCCTACAGATTTCATGAGCACAATATCTCGTGCGAAACTAGACTTTAGTTCTTCATCCACCATGGCGTTTCCGCCATATTTAATAACAATTGTTTTGCCTTTAAATTTTTGAATATAAGGCAAAGACTCTGTAAGAACGTCAGCGATTTTATGTGATGTCATAATCTATACATATGTAAAAACTAGCGAGTATTTTAACAGCCAGCTCAACTAATGACAGGCTTTACCTAATTTTTTTAATCTCCAATAATTGAAGGGCCATGGGGTTATAAATCCAAAAAATAAGGCAATCGGCAATACTGACCATTTAAATATGGCTCCTCCCGTTAATAAATAATCGACCAAATTCATTGCCAACTCCATTGACAACATAGAAATCAAACTCATCCCTAAAGCAGTTCTAATGGCATTTCCAAATCTAATTGATTGCCTCATCAACATGTATGTTTCTAAAAGAATACTGACAATGATGCCATTCAACATCGCCAAGGCAAAGATTATTAAAACTGACACACCACTATCTTGCATCACTGCGATGGTGCCAAAATCACCGATAGCACAACCAATCAAACACCACTTGGTGTTATTAGCGCTAGTCCGCCAAGTATGTTTACAGGACCAAAAATTATCACTCATAATCTAACCTGAAATATTATATTTTTGTGTTGCATTAGGCCATAGACTTTATATATAGTCAAGAAAAGACTTATTAAATCTGTAAATGACTACTATCACAAAAATATTTCTTGTAATTCATTTAAAAAATTAAAACCCTTTGTGGTCGGTTTCATCGATTTTTTTTGGATTTCTATTAAATCCAAATCAATCGCTTTGTCGAGTTTGGAGCTTAACACTTGAAATGGTTGACCTGTTCTTGTCTCAAACAATTCGACATTAAATCCATCCTTTAATCTAAGACTATTGAGCATAAACTCAAAGGTTATATTATCAACAACCTTGATAGATGATTCACTATCATTATGTTGAAATTGGTTTAAGTAGTCCCTGGGAGATTTAGGCTTTAATGATCTAAATATCTTTTTTGCCTTAATGTCTGTAATTTTTCCGTGAGCGCCTGCACCAATCCCAATATAGTCACCAAACTCCCAGTAGTTGATATTATGCTGGGAAGGTGTTTTGCCATAGGCTGATATTTCATATTGCCCAACACCATTGTTCTGTAAGAGCGCTGCGCCGTTTTCTCCCATCTCCCATATGTTATCTTCTACAGGTAGTTTGGGAGGATATTTTGCAAACAAAGTGTTTGCTTCAAGTGTAGGCTGATAGAAGGAAATATGGTTTGGTTGAAGTGCAAGAGCACAACTCAAATCTTTAATACAGAGCTCAGTGGTTTGACCCTGTAGGCCATACATGAGATCTATATTGATGTTTTCAAAGCCAACCTTTTGAGCTTCACCAATAGCTTGGATTGCCTCTTCAGAGCTATGAATCCTTCCCAAGAATTCTAAGTTTTTATTATTAAATGACTGCACACCAATCGACAAACGGTTGATACCAACCTCTCTAAACTGGGCGAACTTGTTAGCATCAAATGTGCCGGGATTTGCTTCAAGAGTGATTTCAATATTATTGGGTATGGACAGTTTCTGTCTTAATCCTTTGAATAATTCTCTTGCATCATCGACACTCATCAAGCTTGGAGTTCCGCCGCCAATAAATATCGAATGTATCTGTCGGTTTTGAAGGTATTTTAGATCACAATCCAAGTCTCTAATTAATGCAGAAATATAATCAGCTTGTGGATCACCTTCATGTGAATTAAAGTCGCAATAGGGGCACTTCTTGACACACCAAGGGTAATGGATATATAGAGAAATTGGTGGTAGCTCTAACAAACTATTCGAGAGATAAAAGACGCTTTAAGATTTCTTGTAGCGCTTGACCACGATGTGATTTGCGGTTTTTTTCCTCTGCTGAGAGTTGTGCAGAAGTGCAATTAAGTTCAGGCAAATAAAAGATAGGGTCATATCCAAACCCATTTTTACCTTTAAGTTCACGCAATATTTGACCCCCCCAAGATTTTTCAACAATTATCGGCTCAGGGTCACTGGCATAACGAACAAAAACCATCGCACAACAAAAACTTGCACCACGATCATCCTCATCATCCATTCGAGAAAGTAGTTTAACAATATTGTCTTCGTCTGTTGCGTTTTCACCAGCGTATCTAGCAGAATATATCCCTGGTTCACCGTTAAGAGCATCAACAATAAGTCCGGAATCATCGGCTAGTGCTGGAAGTTGGCTTTGAGAAGAAGCGTTTCTAGCTTTAATGAGTGCATTCTCAATAAAACTGGTACCAGTTTCTGGCACCTCTTCTACTTTCATATCAATTTGAGAGACAACATTGTATTGACCCTCTAGCATTGAATTAAGTTCTCTCACTTTACCAAGATTGCTTGTAGCGAGGATTATTTTTTTCATAGTGTATAATCTTTTTGAACTGAAAAAATGGAACAAAAGATGACCCAAGACGAAATGAAAATTGAGGTGGCAAAGGCTGCACTCAAGTATGTCGTTCCTGACTCTATTATAGGCGTAGGAACAGGGTCAACAGCAAATTTTTTCATCGATGAATTGGCGACAATTAAAGAGAGTATCGAAGGTGCAGTGGCAAGCTCAGTAGCTACGGCAAATCGCCTCGAAGACCATGGCATTACTGTATTCGATTTGAACGATGTTGAGGAGATTTCAGTCTATATCGATGGAGCTGGCGAGTCAGACAAACAGTTAAACTTGATTAAAGGTGGTGGTGGTGCTCTCACCCGTGAGAAAATCGTTGCTGCAGTTTCTAACCAGTTTGTTTGTATAGCGGATGAATCTAAACTTGTAAGTGTTTTGGGAGCTTTCCCTTTGCCAATTGAAGTTATCCCGATGTCTACTAACTACGCTAAACGTCAAATTGTTAAAATGACTGGTGGCTCACCAATTTTAAGAGAAGGCTTTACTACCGACAATGGAAATCTAATACTGGATATCCATGACCTCAAAATTGAAGACCCGAAAAGACTTGAAAATCAACTAAACAACATCGTCGGTGTAGTTACAAATGGCCTATTTGCTGGTCGAGGCGCAGACATTCTACTTTTAGGTACAGCTAATGGAGTTCAGACTATAACCCCTTTAATTGAAAATTGACTCTTTAACACTAGAGGAATAAAATCGACTAACGACTACCATGAATAACTTCACACCATATAGTGCCTTACTAGGCGGAATATTGATAGGACTCTCAGTAGTGCTTTATTTCTACACTACAGGTAGACTAGCAGGAGTCAGCGGTATAGTCGAAAACGCTATCACTAAAAAAGCCAATAGAATATCCAATATCCTTTTCCTATTAGGACTAGTATTAGGGCCGTTACTGTATTGCTACGCTAAAGAACCATTAGCTATTGCATTGACCCTGCCTGATCACTCCTTTACTATAACTGACTCATACCCATTAGTCATTATAGGTGGACTCTTGGTAGGCTTTGGAACTCGACTTAGCGGCGGCTGCACATCTGGGCATGGCATATGTGGCATTGGCAGACTATCGATTAGCTCTGTGATTGCTACAGTAATCTTTGTTGTTGTTGCAATGATTACAGTGACAATACTTCAACAATTTGGGATTTATTTATGAACGATAAAGTAATCTCATTATTATGCGGAGTTATTTTTAGCTTAGGGCTTGTTGTATCTGGCATGACAAATCCATCAAAGGTAATTGGCTTTTTAAGTATTACACATAACTGGGATGCCTCTTTAATGTTTGTTATGGGTGGTGCTATATTAATTTTCGCACCATTCTTTTACTTTTTAAAAAGTAGAGAAGTGTCAACACTAGGCATGAAGATTGAATTACCTTCAAAGCAAGCGGTAGATAAAAAATTAGTAATCGGTTCAGCCTTGTTTGGAGTGGGTTGGGGCCTTGTAGGATTATGTCCTGGTCCGTCAATATCCGCCTTAACTAGTCCGGGAATATCTGGCTTTGCGATGTTCGATCCTATTATTTTAATATTTTTATTTTCTATGGCAATCGGCATATTAGTTAATCAAAACTTACTGCAGAAAACAATTCAGAATAAAAATTAAATGAAGGATTTTTCGGAGGTTGTATGTCACATCAAACTTTAGATATGTGTGGTTATAACTGTCCTATGCCTATTTTAAAAACAAAACAGGCACTTGCAAAAATGGATACTAAAGAGACGATTAAAGTTATATGCACCGACAAAGGCTCAAAAAAAGATTTTGTCGCTTTTTGTAATCAGTTGGGACATACATTAGTCTCTCAAGAGGATGAAGGAAATAAGTTCATTTTTTATATCGAAAAAAACTAACAAACTGGAAATTTATGTCTGAAACTAATGAAATGACACTTATCGCCTCTAAGGGCACACTTGACTGGGCCTATCCTCCACTAATTCTGGCCTCTACCGGAATTGCAATGGGAAAAGAGGTATCTGTCTTTTGTACCTTTTATGGTTTAATTCTTTTACTTAAAGACTTATCGCATCTTCGAATATCGCCTCAAGGAAATCCAGATATGCCTATGAAAATGCCATTTGGACCTAAATGGTTTCAAGGAATTAATTTTGGACCAAAAATTCCAAATATTATGTGGAATATTCCTGGTTTAGAGTTGTTTGCAACCTCAATGATGAAAAAAACCATGAAAAATAACGGCATCGCTACAATTGAGGAGTTGAGAGAGATTTGCATCGAAATGGGTGTTAAATTTATCGCCTGCGAGATGACAATTGGCATGTTCGGATTTGCAAGAGAGGACTTTATTGAGGGAATAGAATTTGCCGGTGCTGCCACCTATCTTGATGTCGCTCATACCTCCAATCAGGACTTATTTATTTAGGCTGCCTCCAGTTCAAAATATCCCAACCTTTCTTTTGGGCAATTTTTGTTAATATTTTGTCGGCATTAACAGCCACCGGATTGTCGACCAGCTCTAGAAGTGGAAGGTCGTTGTGGGAATCAGAATAAAAGGTTGACCCAGTTAATGTCTCTTCATTTTTTTGCAGCCAGGGCATTAGTTTATCAACTTTACCCGATTGAAAACACGGTATACCCGACACTCCTCCTGTATAGCGGCCTGCTTTAATTTCAGGCTCTGTAGCAAGCAAATGGTTAATCCCATATTTCTTGACAATCGGCGCAGTAACAAAACTGGTTGATGCTGTAATAACAAGAACAGTGTCACCTCTTTCTTTATGTCGATTAATGCAATTTTGAGCTTTGTCTAACAGAATAGGCTCGATTTTTTGAATCATAAATCGATGATGAAATTCTTGGAGTTCTTTCATAGAATAACGAGAAAGTGGTTCTAGACAAAACTCTACCCAAGCATAAATGTCCAATACCCCTAAATCGTATTGCTGGTAGAAATATTCATTCTTTTTACGATACGCATTGGCATCAACCACACCTTCTTCACCTAAAAATTCACCCCACAAGAAGTCACTATCCCCACCAATTAGAGTGTTATCTAAATCAAAAATAGCTAAAGACATATACTCTCCTTTACAATACTAACAATCTCATCGCTTGAATCAACCACTTTGATCAACTCCAGATGTTCTCTATTTACATATCCCTTATCAACTAATGTTTCAAACCATAATAGCAAAGGCTTCCAAAAACTTGAATCATACAGAATTAACGGTATCTGATTCATTTTCTGAGTCTGCAGCAAAGTTAATACTTCCATCAATTCATCAGCTGTCCCATAGCCACCAGGAAAACAAACACAAGCGCTGGCATTCTTAACCAGCATCACTTTTCGCGAAAAAAAATACTCAAAGGTTATGACTTCATCCAGATAAGGATTAGTATATTGCTCTCGAGGTAAATCAATATTAAGGCCAATGCTTTTAGATTTTCCTTCATAAGCACCTTTACTAGTAGCTTCCATGATTCCTGGGCCAGCTCCAGTAAAAACATTATAACCAGCATCTGACAATGCCTTTCCCAGCTCATAAGCTTTTTGATATAAAGGGTCTTTATCCTTTATTCTTGCCGAGCCAAATACTGTAATATTATTCTGATAAGAGGCGAGGCGCTCATTTGCAGCTAATAACTCAGGACCCGAATTAACTAAACTCATAACTCAGAAAAAGCAGTTAGTGCAGCATTGATCGTTTGATCAAGCTCATGTTTACCATGTGCATCTGAAAGAAAACCACACTCATAAGCTGAAGGTGCAAAATAAACTCCCTGACTTATCATTGATTTATAAAACTTCTTGAATAACTCAATATCACAATTAGAAGCTTGAGAAAAATTAGTTACTTTTTCTTCGGAACTAAAGAATAACCCAAACATCCCGCCAACGTTATTAGCTGTCATTGAAACATTGCTTGTATTAGCAGCAGCCACAATACCATTGACCAAATACTCTGTATTGTCGCTTAAGTTTTGATAAAACGAATCATCTGCCTCTAAAATACTAAGCATCGCAAGGCCCGAAGCCATAGACAATGGATTGCCCGAAAGTGTTCCTGCCTGATAAATAGGACCAAGAGGTGCTATTTGGCTCATGATTTCATTTCGACCACCGAAAGCTGCAACAGGTAAACCACCGCCGATCACTTTACCTAAGGTTGTAAGGTCAGGCTTAACTCGGTAGTAGGCCTGTGCACCACCTAACGCAACACGAAAGCCTGTCATCACTTCATCAAAGATAAGCACACTGCCATAATCATCACAAAGTTTGCGTAGGCCCTGAAGAAATCCCTCTTTAGGTGGTATACAATTCATATTGCCTGCCACTGGCTCAACAATAATACATCCAACCTCCTCACCCATCTTGGAAAACAGCGCTTTGACGGAATCCAAATTGTTGTATTCAAGGGTTAAGGTGTGTTTTGCTAAATCACTTGGGACACCTGGGGAGGTAGGCACACCTAAAGTGAGCGCACCTGAACCAGCTTTAACCAATAAAGAATCAGAATGGCCATGGTAACAGCCTTCAAACTTTACAATTTTGTCTCGTTTTGTATAACCGCGAGCCAAACGGATAGCACTCATTGTTGCCTCAGTACCTGAGCTAACCATACGAACCAGTTCGATAGAAGGCATCAGTTGACAGATTTTTTTTGCAAGCGATGTCTCAATCTCAGTAGGTGCACCAAAGCCTAAACCTTTATCCAATTCAGTCCTAACAGCATCAACAATAAATGGATTCGAATGCCCTAAAATCATTGGTCCCCAGGAGCCAACATAATCAATATATGCATTCCCATCTACATCATAAAGATAGGCTCCTTCACCTCGTTCAAAATAGATAGGCTCTCCCCCAACCCCTTTAAAGGCACGAACTGGAGAATTAACACCGCCGGGAATATAATTTTTAGCTTCATTGAATAAAGTCGACGATCGATTCATTAAATGTCCTGTGAATTAATAATGATTGGATACTTTTTTAAGTGGGTAATATGAGACCAAACAATGAGGATATTATCCAATAATAATTTTATATTTACAGTCGTTTGTGACATTGAAATCGCACGACCAATATCATCCAATAATTTGAATAAGTGGCTAGTAGCTGTCTTCGTGATAATTCTATTAAGTTCTAGTTGAGCCCCCTCATGTTTAATTGTTTTTAACCTTATGCCTTCAGTCACTAGTTGCTGCAAACAGTTCAAAACTTGTAATTCGTTACCATCAAATATTTCAGTTTCAGTAGCCTTTGATGGATTAAGTGCTATCTCCAATAAAAGATTTTGCCAATTTTGATACTGAAAAAAATAATCTCCTTGAAGATCTTCAACTGCCTTAAATGGAATGCCATGGGCGCTCTCTAGTAATTGAACTGCATCAAAATCATCTCGAGTAGCTTCATCAATATGCTGCGATAACCATTTCACACTTTCTTCACTATACGTCGGACTGATGTGAACAGTCTGACAACGAGAAAGTATTGTGGCTGGAAGTGCACTTGAATTGTGAGCCAATAGAATAATTAGAGTATTGTCACGCGGCTCCTCTAAAGTCTTTAGCAGGCTATTGGCTGCATTCATATTCATTTGATCAGCATAGAAAATCATCCCAATCTGGAGTTCTTCTGCTGTCTTGCCTAAAGACTCGCAGAACGCACGTACTTGATCAACTCTAATCTCTTTAGACAATGCGCCTGAATCATTTAATTCAGAGCAGCAATAAATCAAATTTGGATAATGTGATCTTCGAATCAAGGTACTGTGATCCAGTAACTCTCTTGGATTGTCTTTTTTTATAGCTCGACAATAACTACATTCTCCACAAGAGTCATTCTTGCAAAGGAGGGTCTGAATAAGTTGCTCTGCAAGTTCAAATTTACCGATTTTTTCAACACCTGTAATTAATAATGCATGTGGAAGATGATTTTGATCAATCATTTTGCTGAGCTCTAAAAAAGCACTTTGATGCCAAGGCAAAATCATAGAGCCTCTATATATAATTGAATTTTTTGCTGGACTTGTTCAATTGACTGAGACGCGTCAATTAATTTAATACGTTCAGGATAGAGCTTCGATCTATCAATAAAAACAGATCTAACTCGCTCAAAAAATTCACGCTCTTCTTTTTCAATCCGATCTTTTGATTGTCGTGATTCAATCCTGGTCATACCAATATCAACACCAACATCCAATAACAGTGTCAATTCCGCTTGAAATTCACCCTGAACCCATGACTCAAGCTCCGAGATACGATTTAAATTGAGTTGTCTACCTCCGCCTTGGTAGGCGAATGATGCATCTGTAAAGCGGTCACTAACGACCCATTTACCCTCAGATAATGCAGGCTTGATTTTGTTTTGTATAAGTTCATTGCGTGCGCTAAACATTAATAATAACTCTGTATCGCTATGCATTCCCTCGTTATCAAGGCCCAACAATAGAGATCGTATTTTTTCTCCTAAATCAGTCCGACCCGGCTCACGAGTTTTTACAACATCGATACCTTTTCGATGCAGATAGTCACAAATAAAAGCAATTTGAGTACTTTTACCGGCACCTTCGACTCCATCTATGGTGATAAATTTTCCCTTTTTCATAACGCTAATTTTAGACTAGATATTATTTGAATACCTCTTGATATTGTCTTTATGCTCTTCGTAATTTGATGCAAATGCATGACTACCATCCTTTTTTGAAACAAAGTATAAATCGTTACCTTCATCTGGATGAAATGCCGCATACAAAGATTCATAACCGACTGAAGAAATTGCACCTGGCGGCAAACCATCATATTTGTAGGTGTTATATAAACTGTCGACCTTTAAATCACTTTTCTTGAGTGGTGCTTGGTAAGTATCACCCAAAGCATAGATAACTGTTGGATCGGTCTGAAGGCGCATCCCTTGCTCTAATCTGCGGATAAAAACACCTGAAATTAAAGTCTTTTCTTGGTCAAGTGCTGTTTCTTTCTCGATCAGAGAGGCTAATATTATTGCCTCATAGGGAGATTTAAAAGGAAGACTTTTAGCTCTGTCGACCCATAACTCATTAACCTTATCTTGCATCACTTGAAACGACCTCGCTAAAACATTTCTGACACTTTCACCATAATTAAACTGATAAGTTTCAGGATAAAACCAACCATCATAAGGAGCCTTAATATCAAGCGATTGCATAATTTCTTCAAGTGTGTCTTCTGATATCAGACTTGAATCTGAGCTCAACTGATCAAAATAATCATTGAGTGTCTTTCCCTCTATAAGTGTGACCTTCGTAGTGACTACACTGCCATTTGAAATATTCTCAAGAAAAGTCATAACATTCATATTGGGGTCAATTTGATAATAGCCTGATTGAAGTTTTTTATTGGCCCCAAGAAGCTTGCTTAATGAATTAAAAAAAAGTTCAGAATTGATCCATTTTTTATCGCCTAAGTCTTTAGCAACTGTACCTATCGATGCGCCATGATTGACCTGATAGATTTGTTTTTCTTTAACGAGCATATCCTTTGATGTCCAGATCCAAATACTAATCAGTAAGAGAATGACCAAAGCCAATAATCTTGAATAAGTTTTATTTATTGTTGCTAAATGCATTGCCAAGAATTATTGTCTTCGGTCTTTTTCTTAAAGGCATCTTTAATTTTCTTTGTTATTGGACTTTCACACAAACCAATGTCACCTATTTGGCTAATAGACTGGATTCCTATAATACTATTAGAGATAAAAACTTCATCAGCTTGACCTAATTTCTCCACAGAAAGGACCTCAACCTTTACCTTAATACCTAGATGTTTAGTCAAATCCAAAATAACAGCTCGTCTTGTACCTTCCACACCACATTTATCCAATTTCGGAGTAATCAGTTTATTGCCAAGAATTGCATAAATATTGCCTTGAGTTACTGATATAACATTATGATTTTCATCCAACATAATGCCTTCATCACTTTTTAAGCCTGCTCTAGCCAATACTTCCTCTAATCGATTGCAGTGCTTTATTCCTGCTAATTTTGGATTTGAATCATAGCCACTTTGGCAATACTCAAGACAAAATGATTTATTAAGGGTGACTTTTTGCAATTCTGAGACAATAACAGCACGAACTGGCTTGATATCATCCTTAAAGCCATAACCCCTTAAGGATTCTCCTCGAGATAGAATTAACTTAACAACACAGTGGTCGTAACTGCATAAAGATAGCGCTTTTTTAACATCACTCAACCAAACCGACTCATCAACCTTGCTTATTTTTAGCTGCTCACAACCTCTATTCAGGCGAGCAAAATGATTTACCCAAAAAAGTATTTTTTTATTTTCAACTACACAAGTTTCAAACAATCCATCGCCAAACTATGCGTTACGATTAAAGATGCTAATCTTAGATTGCTTGGCACCATTAATTAAAACAATTGGGGTCATATCATGAGAGAGTTATTGGCTTACACAATCCATTATAAACAAAGTGTAAGTGAGCTTCGCATTACCTCTAGCAGGTTTATAATAGATTAAACAATTAGGAAAGTAAAACAGACATGGATGAAGTCCTTAGAAGGCTTGCGAATAACTTGCTCGAAAGCTGCAAAGACTTACTTCCAATTGTTTTAGTAGTCGCTTTTTTCCAAATCATAGTGCTTAAGCAAGCCATTCCTGAACTAGGCGTCATACTTTTAGGAACCTTGTCAATTCTTCTTGGTTTGACTTTTTTTGTTTCTGGTCTTAGGTTGGGACTTTTCCCTATAGGGGAAAACCTTGCCCATTCTTTTGTCAATAAAGGTTCATTGTTTTGGTTACTATTGTTTGCTTTTGCACTTGGCTTTGGATCATCCATAGCAGAACCTGCACTCATGGCTGTATCACAAGAAGCTGCAATTGTTGCTAGTATTGGTGGCATTATTGAAAACAATGAGTTGGCTATCAATAAATATTCACTTGAACTAAGATTGACCGTTGCACTTGCTGTTGGTTTGTCTGTCATGCTCGGTGTTGTAAGAATCTTAAAAGGCTGGCCCTTACAGTGGTTGATTATCCCAGGGTATGTTCTAGTGATGGTTATTACATTTGTCTCTCCTGATTGGATTGTTGGTGTTGCTTATGACTCTGGTGGAGTCACAACATCAACGGTTACAGTGCCTTTGGTAACCGCGTTAGGTGTTGGATTAGCGAGTAGCATTCGAGGTAGAAATCCGCTTACTGACGGATTTGGAATGATTGCAATCTGTGCACTCTCACCGATTATTGCAGTTCTAATTTTTGGGATTGTTTTATGATTATTCTTGAATCTTTCATTTCTATGTTTTGGGATATAGCTCCTATCATTGGAATGATATTAATCTTTCAACTATTTATTATCAAAGAAAAAATACCAAATCTAACTCAGACTTTAGTTGGCATCTTTATGGTTTGGGTAGGACTAGCTTTATTTATTGTTGGACTGGAAAAAGCACTATTTCCAATAGGGAAAATGATGGCCACCCAATTAACTTCGCCAGATTTTCTTGGTAAAACCCAACTGAATTGGAATGACTACTATTGGGTATATTTATTTGCAGCAAGTATGGGCTTCTCAGCAACCATTGCTGAGCCCTCTCTTTTGGCTGTATCAATAAAAGCCAATGAAGTTTCAGGTAACTCAATCCGAGTTTGGCCTTTAAGAATTACAATAGCCCTTGGTGTGGCGATTGGTATCGCGCTAGGGAGTTATCGAATTGTTGTTGGTCTGCCCCTTCATTACTTTATCATTGCTGGCTATGGGATTGTCATCGTACAAACTTTTTTCGCTCCAAAGCAAATTATCGCACTAGCTTATGACAGCGGTGGTGTCACAACTTCAAGTGTTACCGTGCCTTTGGTAGCTGCTTTGGGGCTTGGCCTAGCAAGCACAATAGAAGGTAGAAACCCGCTCATTGACGGATTTGGGCTGATTGCCTTTGCAAGCCTATTTCCTATCATGGGAGTATTAGCTTATGCTCAAATTAAACATTTAATTAACAAATAAGGAGGATGTAATGCACTTTAAATTAATAATCGCTTTTGTTGATAGCGCTAAAACCGATAAAATTTTGTCTGCGGCACGCGAACATGGAGCTACAGGTTCAACTGTTATTTCTCAGGCAAGAGGTGAAGGTGTTCATGACAAAAAAACTTTTTTAGGATTGCATATTGAAACACAAAGAGATGTACTCTTTCTTTTAGTGGAACAACATAATGCTCTAAATATTCTTGAAACTGTTAACGAAGTAGGAGCCTTCGATAAAGAGTCACATGAAGGTATTGCCTTTCAAATTGATGTTGAAGATGCAGTTGGTGTAATGCATCAAATTGAAATACTAAGTAAAAACATAGAGGAGGAAATATGAAAAATGAATTACTAGTAAAAGATGTAATGTGGAAGGATGTTGATATTGTAGATCGTAATCTGAGTGTTCAGGATGGTTTAGATACTATGCAGTACAAAAAAACAAAAATGCTAATAGTTGATAAGGCTCACGAAAACGATGAGTATGGAGTAGTTTTAATTGCTGATATTGCAGCAAAGGTTATTGCTAAAAATAAATCTCTAGATCGAGTTAATGTTTATGAAATAATGAATAAACCTGCCATTTCGGTTCACTCGACAATGTACATTCGTTACTGTGCTAGGCTGCTGACTCGTATGAATATATCACGTTGTCCAGTCATTGATGAAGGTAAATTGGTTGGAGTCGTTAGTCTTACAAGTATAGTATTTAGGAATAATGAACTCAGAATGGAGAAATAATTTGTAGCCACATTGTGAAATGTAGAAATCAATATTCTTATATTTGCTCCATAATATATTGCGTTAAAAGAGGTACCGGTCGACCTGTTGCACCTTTTTTTGAACCACCAAGCCAAGCAGTACCTGCAATATCTAGGTGAGCCCATCGATAGTCTTTGGTAAAGCGAGCAAGAAAACAAGCAGCTGTTACAGTGCCAGCTTCCCGGCCACCAATATTCGCCATGTCTGCAAAATTAGACTTAAGTAACTCATCATACTCCTCATCCAAAGGCAATTGCCAGACCGTATCCATCGCATCACTGCCAGCCTTTTTCAAGTCATCTGCTAAAGCTTGGTCATTTGCCATTAATCCGGAATGGTGCTTACCTAATGCGATAATCACAGCTCCAGTAAGTGTTGCAATATCAATCACAACTTTTGGACTAAACTTTTCACAATAAGTCAATGCATCACAAAGAATGAGCCTTCCTTCAGCATCTGTATTTAAAATTTCGACCGTTTGACCCGACATACTTTTAACCACATCGCCAGGCTTAGAGGCATTATGGGCAGGCATATTTTCAACAGTGGGCACCACAACGGTAAGGTTGACTTTAAGATTCATCTCAGCAACTGCCCTCATAACACCTAACACCGATGCTGCTCCACACATATCAAACTTCATTTCATCCATCTTGCCGCCAGGCTTTAATGAAATTCCGCCACTGTCAAATGTCACTCCCTTGCCTACCAACACAACTGGCTGATCCTTACCTGCATTATTGTAACTCAGACTAATTAACTTCCCAGGTTCAGAAGAGCCATTAGACACTAAAAGTAAAGAATGCATACCTAATGCTTCCATATCGGACTCTTCTAGAACTTCACACTCAAGCTTATAATTCTTAGCCAACGACTTTGCTGTTTCTGCTAAGTAACTAGGTGTACAAATATTAGACGGTAAATCTCCCAATCTTCGAGTCAAAGCCATACCGTTAGCAATCGCCAAACCTTTATTAATTTCTGTAGCGTCATTATTTTCTGAATAAATACTTACTGCTTCTAGAGTGTGTTTCTCATTTTCTTCCTTTGCGTCAACTTTTTCGACTTGATAGCTTGCATTTTTCAGCACACGGGCTGTAGTTAACTGCACCCAAGACTCATCACGATTATCAATTTGAATATCTGGTATCACTACATTTTTCACCTTCGCATCAGACAAAGCTGATGAAAGTGATTGAAGCACCATCATATAGTTCTTTTCATTGAGTGATGTGTCACCCAAGCCAACAATCAATAATCTCTTTGTTTTATAACCACTCACTTGACTGAGCATCAAAGTTGCTCCAACGATTGCATCAAATCGATTCAATTTTAATAGTTGCTGAAGATCCTTATTTTGATGAGTTTTGTCCTTGAAAACAAATGCTACGGCACAGTCTCCACTGTAATGTTCTACTGTCTGATGTGTGACAAAAAATTCCATTGTCTTTCCTGCAAAATTATAATCTCGGTATTCTACCAAAAATCTGTAAAATTTACTTCTTTAATAATGAATTTTCACTATGTATAAGTCACTTTTGTTGTTGTTTTTGTTATTTGCAAACTCTACCTACGCAAATATCGAGGAAATCATTAACCAATTACAGCCATTTTTCCCAAGTATTAATGCCGAACAAATAAATGAGTCACAACTTGATGGGTTTTATGAAGTAATCATTACTGAGCCCAGGATAGAAGTCATGTATATATCTTCCGATGCCCGATATGTTTTGCAAGGTACTGTGACAGATTTAGTTACAATGTCCAATCTTTCTGAAATTAGAATCAATGCTACAAGAAAGCAGATACTTGATAATATTGATGAAAACAGCAAGATTGTCTTTAAAGCAGTAAATGAACAGTATATTGTTCATGTTTTTACAGATGTCGATTGCCCTTTTTGCGCAAAATTGCATAATAATATGGCAGAAATGAATGCCTTGGGCATAACAATAAAATATATAGCTTCACCACTAGAACAACTTCATCCTCAGGCACAAAGCGCTATGGAAAAAATTTGGTGTGCAGAAAACAGGAATCTAGCCTTACATAACTATAAAATACAACGCATTTTGCCAGTCAGTGAAGATTGTGAAAATCCTGTAGCTCAACAATTAGCGATTTCAGAGCAATTAGGTGTCTATAGTACACCTTCAATATTCTTAGAAGATGGCACCAATATACCTGGCTACAAAGAACCAGAAGATCTCCTTCAAAATATCAAACAAACTCTTGCTCAATAAAACAAATGCTAGAGCCATTGCTCACCAAGCAATTTGTTCAATTGTTGTAAACAAAAAATCTCTCTCTGATGACATTTTTCCAGTTGATTCTGATGATTTGTCTTATGCGAAATCTTTAACTTTTGGCTCCATTCGGTTTTATCATCACCTTAACGACGTCATAACACCTCGCCTAAAAAGGCCATTGGAAAAAAAGAATCTTGACATACATTGCTTACTTATTCTGGGTGCATATCAACTTATTCATTCAGATACCCCAATCCATGCAGCAATCAACGAAACCGTAGGCGTTGCTGAGATGATTGGAAAACCATGGGCAAAAGGTTCTATTAACGCGATACTTAGAGACATCGATCGAGACCGAGAGATTATTGAGAATACCAAGCATTACTCTCATCCAAGTTGGCTGATCAAAAAACTAAAGCAAGATTATCCAAAAAACTTTCAAGAAATTCTCATTGAAAACAACAAAAAAGCACCGATGACGATTCGTGTTCATCCATCGATTCAGAGGGATGATTACCAACAACAGTTACAAGAAATCAATATCTACAGTCAAACTTCTTCGATAGCGCCTCAAGCTTTAATTCTTAATGATGCTGTTAGTGTGACTAGGTTGCCTGGATTCGAAAATGGCTCTTGTTATGTGCAAGATACTTCTGCACAATTAGCAGCACAATTGATTTCACCTAAAAAAGGTGAACTCATTCTAGACGCATGTAGTGCCCCAGGAGGCAAGGCAACACACCTAGCTGAACTTTGCCCAGAAGCTAATATCATCGCACTGGATAGTGACAAACAAAGACTCTCAAAAGTTCAAGAAAACCTTGATCGGTTCAAAAATCATAACATCACTATTCAACAAGGGGATGCAAGAGACCAAGAATGGTGGGATGGAAAGCTCTTTGATAAAATTTTACTAGATGCACCTTGTTCAAGTACAGGAGTTATTAGAAGACATCCCGATATTAAGTTACTAAAAAAACCGAAAGATATCTCCCAAATTACCAAAACTCAATCTTTAATTCTTGGAAATCTCTGGGGACTTTTAAAGCCAGGCGGGCAACTACTGTATGCAACTTGCTCAGTACTAAAAGATGAAAATGTTCACCAGATTAGTCGATTCATAGAGAAATTTGAGGATGCAAAAAATGAAAAAATAACACTACCTTGGGGAGATGGCGACATTGGGAAACAGCAACTACCTTACACAGAATATGACGGCTTTTACTACGCCAAGCTCATCAAAAATCACTGATAATTCTATTCCTAGTTACTTCTCAAGAGCAATATCTAGAACTTGATCGATCCATTTCACTTTTATAATTTCGAGGTTACCCTTGATTTTGTCTGGCACTTCAGAAAGTTCACGTTCATTATCATCGGGAATAATCACAGTTTTAATATCACACATCAAAGGAGCCAGTAGTTTTTCTTTTAGACCTCTGATTGCTGTAATCCCACCTCTAAGTGTAATTTCACCTGTCATAGCTACCGCAGCCTTTACTTTTCGACCTGTTAATACTGCAACTAAAGCGGTACACCTTGCCGCACCAGCCCTGGGACCATCTTTTGGTGTCGAGCCATCTGGAACATGAATATGAATATCAAGCTTTTCATGAAAGTCTTCAGCAATTCCTAAGACATCTGCACGCTGACGAGTTACCGACATCGCAGCTTGAATTGACTCCTTCATAACATCACCTAATTGACCAGTGTAATTTAGCTTGCCTTTTCCTTTATAGGTAGAAGCTTCTATAGTCAACAGATCTCCACCCACAGATGTCCAAGCAAGACCAGTCACTTCACCAATCTGATTATGTTCTTCAGCCAAGCCGAAGCGATACTTTTTCATTCCTAAGAACTTGGGCAAACTTTTAGAATTAATTATTGCTTTTGCCTTGCGCTTTTTGAGAGTTAAATCCTTAATGACCTTTCGACAGATACTGCCAATTTCTCTGTCAAGGTTACGGACACCAGCCTCTCTGGTGTAATAACGAATAATGTCCATTATTGCAGAATCTTTAAAAACTATTTCACTATTTTTAGCACCATTATTTAGCATCTGTTTTGCAATTAAATGCTGTTTAGCAATTTGTAATTTTTCATCTTCTGTGTATCCTGGTATTCTTATAACTTCCATCCTATCCAATAATGGAGGAAGAATGTTTAAAGTGTTTGCAGTTGTAACAAACATTACGTCAGATAAGTCATAATCAACTTCCAAATAGTGATCATTGAAAGAAACATTTTGTTCGGGATCTAAAGCTTCAAGTAATGCTGAAGAAGGATCTCCTCTATAATCAGTACCCACTTTGTCAATCTCATCTAATAAAAAAAGAGGATTTTTTGTTCCAGCTTTTTTCATCTGCTGTACAATTTTACCAGGTAATGAACCTATATAAGTTCTTCTATGACCTCTAATTTCAGCTTCATCCCTTATTCGTCCTAAAGACATACGAACAAATTTTCTTCCCGTAGCTCTAGCTATAGATTTTCCTAGTGACGTTTTTCCAACACCTGGAG